>Ga0351881_1069_pt1 | contig 29299 bp, 22 predicted proteins | sample BONcelFGM3001E15_FD_206769 | JGI IMG/M metagenome (GOLD analysis project Ga0351881, IMG submission 206769) | Enriched cells from coal bed in the Powder River Basin, Montana, United States - BONCAT cells FGM rep3 HSBNCT.FGM.300.1.E15 ...
GCATGCCCGGCTTCGTGGAAAGCAATGGTTCTCTTCTCGCCCGGAGAAATTATTTTGCTGCGTCTTTCAAGACCACCTATGATTCTGTCAACAGCGTCAAGGAAATCCTGCTTTTCAATATGCTCTTTGTTGTTTCTTGCTGCAATCAGGGCTGCTTCATTGCAGACATTTGCAATATCTGCTCCTGAAAAGCCCGGAGTCTGTTTGGCAAGAAACTCAATTTCAAAACCCTCTACAAGCTTTAGGTTGCGAAGGTGTACTTTGAAGATATCCATTCTCTCCTTCAGCTCTGGAAGGTCTACGTGAATTTGTCTGTCAAAGCGGCCGGCTCTCATAAGTGCCTTGTCAAGTATGTCTGCACGATTGGTTGCTGCAAGTATGATTACTCCTGAGTTTGACCCAAAACCATCCATCTCTGTGAGAAGCTGGTTGAGAGTATTCTCTCTCTCATCATTTGAAGAGAATCCGGCGTTCTTGCCCCTGGCACGGCCTACTGCGTCAATTTCGTCAATAAAGACGATGCATGGAGCCTTCTCTTTGGCCTGACGGAAAAGATCTCTTACCCTTGATGCACCAACCCCAACGAACATTTCAACAAAGTCAGAACCGGAAATTGAGAAGAACGGAACATCGGCTTCTCCTGCTACTGCTTTTGCAAGCAGGGTTTTACCTGTACCCGGAGGGCCTATGAGAAGTGCACCTTTGGGAATTTTACCTCCAAGGTTTGTGTATTTTTTTGGATTCTTAAGAAAGTCAACAATCTCCATCACCTCTACCTTAGCCTCTTCGAGACCTGCAACATCCTTGAATGTTACCTTAACATTATTCTCCTTGTCAAAGAGTTTAGCCTGCGACTTGCCCACCGAGAAGATTCCTCCTCCCTGAGAGCCACCGCCCATACTCTTGTTCATTCTGCGGAAGAAGAAGATCCATAGTCCAATTAGCATAAGTGGCAGCAGAAGCCATTCCAGCGCTTTGCCAAAATAGTTTGTTCTCTGCTCTGTCTCAACAGCAAATTTTTGAGAGGGATCTACTCCGGCCATCACGGCATCAATCTGCTCTTCAAGGTTGAAATTGCTTGAAACTATAAAGTAGAAGTGAGGGCCAAACTTTGGCTCTTTTCCTCCGAATTGATTCTTATACTTGGCAAGACGCTCCTTTTTAATAAAAACCTCTGCCATGTTTTCATTAGTGACAAAGACAATTTTTTCGATATCACCTGTGGCAATCATCTTCTCTTTGACACTAAACCACTCAGTCTTGACAGGCTCTCCGCCCTGGTATGTACTCCACATAATCGCAATACCGGTGAGTATAACAAAGTATATCCACAGGTTATTGAATCTTGGGGGCTTTATTTTTTGGAAAGGCTTGTTGATGTTGCTTTTGTTCTCTTTGTTCTCTTTGTTCTCGTTATTTTCCATGCTTATTGCTTATCAGTCTTGGTAGGTTGTTTTAGCGGCATCTGCCCATAGCTCCTCTAGTCTGTAAAACTCGCGGTACTCGGTTTTAAAAATGTGTACCACTATGTTTGCATAGTCAAGAATTATCCAGAAGGCATTCTCCTTTCCCTGGGCTCTAATGACTTTACGGTTGCATTTTGTGTACATCATCTCCTCTACGTTGTCTGCAATGGCATTCACCTGCGGGGATGAATCGGCGTTACATACTATGAAGTGATCTGCTATAGCTGTTCCTATTTTACTTAGGTCCAGCGAGCATACTTTTTGAGCTTTTTTATCGAGCATTGCCTCTGCGATACATTTAATCTCTGCTTCGTCAGACAATGATATACCCGAAGCCTGCGCTTCCGATGGTTTCATTTTCTTTGCTCTCTCTTTTTTTACTTTTGGTTCTTTTGATAATTTTTCCACAATTGCATCTGTGGACTCTGTTTTCTTTCTTGCTGGCACAATAATTGTTTTTTTGTTACTATAATTTTGGTAAAAATACTGCAATTTTGCTGCCAATTAAAACTTTATTTTTATGGGAATGGACATTATTTGGTTTGAGAGCATTGATTCTACTAATAAAGAAGCACTTAGGAGGATTGATGATGTAAATGACTCGACTGTTTTCGCTGCTGAGTATCAGACAGCAGGAAGGGGACAGAAGGGTACGTCGTGGGAAAGTGCTCCCGGGAAAAATCTGACTTTCTCTATGATACTTAAACCGGATATGGTAAGAGCAGAGAATCAGTTTATTATCTCGCAGATTGCTGCTGTTGCAGTGGCTGAATACCTGCGTGATAAGTCTCTTGATGTGACTATAAAATGGCCTAACGATATCTACGTTGGGGATAAAAAAATTGCCGGTATCCTTATTGAGAACTTTATTGAGGGTGACAGATTGTCAGCATCAATAGTAGGAATTGGAATCAATATTAATCAGGAGAAATTTAGCTCTGATGCGCCTAATCCTGTGTCTCTCAGACAGATTACAAACAGAGAGTATGATTTGAAGGAGGAGATGGAGAAACTTGCCGGAATTTTTTATGATATTTATTATCCTTTCAAAACTACTGGTTCAGGAAACCTGACAGAGATTGTTTCAAACAACTATCATAATTCACTTTACAGACTCGAAGAGTTTCATAAATTTCAGGAAACCCCTTCTGGAGAAATTTTTGAAGGAAGAATAGTGGGAACAGATTCCAACGCTTGTCTCAAAATTGAGAAAAGTGACGGAACATTGCTCTCCTATGCATTTAAGGAGATAAAATATCTGAATATTTAGGATTATTTTCCAAGACTCTTCAGCTCTCTTATTGCATCAGCAGGAGATGGACCGGAGAAGATGGTATTTCCGGCGACAAGTATATCTGCCCCCGCCTCTGCAAGGAGCGGGGCATTTTGCATATTCACCCCTCCGTCTACCTCAATAAGGCAATGGGGAGCAATTTTGGATGCAATCTCTTTCAGCTTGCGTATTTTTCCCAGTGAGGATTCAATGAACTTCTGTCCTCCGAAACCGGGATTGACTGACATTATAAGAACAAAATGTGCTTCAGGCAAAATATCGTAAAGTATATTAACCGGTGTGTGCGGATTTAGTGCAATCCCCGGCTTCATTCCGGCAGAGCGGATATGTTCAAGAGTTCTGTGAAGATGTGTGCATGCCTCCCAGTGTACGCTCAGGTAATTAACACCAGCCTTTGCAAACTCATCAATATACCTGTCTGGATCCTGAATCATCAGGTGTGCGTCAAGAGGCTTTCGTGCACCTTTGGCTATAGCCTTTACAACCGGGAATCCGTAGGATATGTTTGGAACAAACAGACCGTCCATTATGTCCAGATGGAACCAGTCGGCCTCGCTGTTATTAACCATTTCCACTTCAGAAGCAAGTTTTCCGAAGTCTGCAGAAAGCATTGAAGGGGCAATAAGTATACCCATTGTGTAATTTACTATTTTAGTTTTTTGAGCACCTCCACAAGAAGTCTCCAGAATTTCTCAACTGAAGCAATCTCAAGTTTTTCTCCCGGAGCGTGTGCACCTTTTACGGTTGGACCGAAAGAGATAATGTCAAGGTGAGGGAATTTATCAATTAGTATTCCGCATTCCAGCCCTGCATGGATTGCTCTTACGACAGGTTTGTTAGGGAATAGCTCTTTGTATGTTGACTCTGTAATTTTCAGAATTTTTGAATCCGGATTTGGCTTCCATCCCGGATAGTCTGTTTCGTGAGTTACATCAGCGCCTGCAAGTTTGAGTATTGCCTCAATTCTTTTAGCTGCATTGTTTCTTGCACTTGTAATTGAACTTCTTTGACTTGTTGCCACCTTAATCACACCTTCTGACTCCATCTTGATGCTTGCCAGATTTGTAGAGGTCTCTACGAATCCCGGAATATCCTGACTCATTGCCAGTACTCCGTGAGGCATTGCATATAGTGCACAAAGCAGTTTCGGGAAGGTCTCATTATCGATGCACTCTTCGTATGGTGTTGAATTGCCGGTTTTGCCAAATAGTTCCGGATCTGAAACGGCATGTTCTGTTTTAACTTCAGATACAATTCTTTCAAAGATCTCAGCAACTCCATCTGCATCAGACGGGTCTACCCCAATTACTGCAAAAGCCTCTCTGGCAATAGCGTTTCTCTTGTTTCCGCCATCAATCTCGCAAAGGTATATCTCAAACCGGGAATAGGCTTCATACAAAAATCTCAGAATAATCTGATTTGCATTGGCTCTGTTCTTTTCAATATCATCTCCGCTGTGACCACCGGTTGCGCCAAATATGCCAAATTTCATGAATTTCAAGCCTGCACGGCATCTCTTTGTGCCATATCTGAAACGGCCTGTTGTGTCAATTCCGCCTGCACATCCGATAAACAGCTCTCCCTCATCCTCTGAATCAAGGTTAATCAGGATTGATCCCTTTAAAAAGCCGGGTTCCAGAGATTTCGCGCCGGTTAGTCCGGTCTCCTCTTCTGTTGTGAAGAGAGCCTCTAACGGCCCGTGAACAAGTGTGTCTGAATCAAGTATTGCAAGCTGAGCAGCTACTCCAATTCCACAGTCCGCGCCAAGGGTTGTCTCTTTAGCAATAAGCCATCCGTTCTCTTCAGTGACTTTTATAGGGTCCTTTCTGAAGTCATGTTCTATTCCGCTGTTTTTTTCACATACCATATCTGAATGGCTCTGGAGAATTACTGTTGGAGCATTCTCCATTCCCTGGGTTCCCGGTTTTGTGATTAACACATTACCTGCCTTGTCTTTCTTGCAGTTTAGCCCGCGCGATGCGGCAAATTGCTCCAGATAGGCGATTATGTTCTCTTCATGTCCGGATTCTCTTGGGATCTTGCAGATTTCATGAAAGATTGAAAAAACTTTTGCGTATTCCATTTTAGCTCAATTTGAGTTGCTTTTCTATGTCTATAACAAATTTGCGGAACGAACGGTTCGTATCAATAAGATCTTTTACCGTATTGTATGCATGGAGAACTGTTGCATGGTCTCTGCCACCTATCTGAGCTCCAATGGACGCCAGCGAATTGTTAGTGAGGTTTCTGCTAAGATACATCGCAATCTGACGAGCCTGAACAAACTCTCTTTTTCTTGACTGGGAGAGAAATGACTCTGTGCTGATTTTGAAATAATCGCAGACAATTTTCTGAATTTTGCCAATTGATATCTCGACCTTGTTTCTGCTGACAAATTTCTCAGTCAGACTCTCGGCAAGCTCAAGTGTAATTTTTCTGTGGGTGAGGGTAGACTGAGCAAGCAGCGATATGAGCGTGCCCTCAATTTCCCTGACATTTGAGGTGATGTTGTTTGCAAGATATGCAATAACCTCTTCCGGAAGAGCAATGCCATCGTTGTAGCTTTTTGCCCGAAGTATTGCCACTCTGGTTTCATAGTCGGGCGGAATGAGCTCTGCCACCAGACCCCATTTGAAACGAGAGAGAAGTCGCTGCTCAAGATCCTGCATTTCTGAAGGAGCCTTGTCTGAAGTAAGAATGAGCTGCTTTCCAATGTTATGGAGGTGGCTGAAGATGTGGAAAAAGGCATTCTGAGTTCCCGGTTTTCCGGCAAACTCATGAACATCATCAATAATAAGAACATCTATCATTTGATAGAAGTGGAGGAAGTCTGTGAGTTTGTTTCTGACATTGGCCGCATCCATAAACTGAGTCTGGAAACGGTTTGCACTCACGTAGAGAACAATCTTGTCCGGGAATTTCTCCTTAACCTCAATACCTATAGCCTGGGCAAGGTGGGTTTTGCCAAGACCTGAGCCGCCGTATAGGAACAGCGGATTAAAAGAGTTGTTTCCGGGATTTGATGAAATGTTGAGACCTGCCGCTCTGGCAAGCCTGTTGCACTCTCCTTCGACGAAGTTGCGAAAATTGTAGTTCGGATTCAGCTGCGGGTCTATCTGCCTCTGCTGGAGCCCGGGGATTACGAACGGGTTTGCAAAAGTTCCTGCCTGATTTGGAAAAGGAACAGATTTATTTGTAAGCTCCTGAGTCCCCTGTTGCGGAAGTGTAACGGCATCTTCGTTTGATACAACTCTTACATTGTATTCAAGCTGAGCCTCTTTGCCCACGACTCTTCTAAGGGTTTTTCCAATGAGCTCGATAAAATGTTCTTCGAGATATTCCCGAAAAAAATCAGAAGGTACCTCAATTGTGAGAATTGAGTTGTAGAATTTGACCGCCTTGATTGGATCGAACCATGTTTTGAAGCTGCTGGGAGGAATATTATCCTGTATAATCTGGAGGCAATTATCCCACACAACTGTATGTTTCTGATCGGTCATGGTTTATGGTTTGAAGTTTAGATTCTCAACAAATTTGGTGATAAAATCTGTAAAAAAAAACGAAAAAGCACTTGGATATTTCAAGAATTTTTCAAGTGCTTGTTTATCAATAAAAATATTTTTCCAGAAAGATTTTTTTGTTTCTAGAGTTAATTCTAAACTATTGATTTAGAATACTGTAATCTTTATATATTTTTTAGGATTGCTGTTAATATTTTTGATTAATTCATCAAGGTTATTAACAAGGGTATTGACTGAGTTGTGGAGAGAGTCGGTGGTAAGCATTTTTCCGATTGTTCCGTCCGGATTTTGCAGTTCGACCAGCAGAGAGCGGAGCGACGTAATTGTTCCTGCAAGATCTGAGCTTGCAAGTGAATCGGTTATCTTAGATAAGTTATCAACAGTCTTGCCAAGCGGTGAAGCTGCCTCGTCAAGCTTGGCTGTGAGCGATTTAAGGTTTTCAAGTGTTGCAGTGATTTCTGGGCTGCTCTTCTCCAGATTTCGTGAAACAGCTTCGAAATTTTTAATTGTTTTGTTGAGATTTGCCACTATTGAAGATATGTTTGCTTTTCCGTCTTCGTCCAGTATTTGGTTGAGTCCCCCAACAGTTGTGTTAAGTGATGAAATGAGTGTTTGAATGCTGTCCTTTAGAGGGAGAAATTCACCAACAAGCTTATCCACAAGGCCTACCTCCAGTCCGGCTGTAATTGTGTCTTTTCCATTAAGCATAACAGGATCGTTACCAGGAACAATTTTGACCGCTTTTGAGCCGAGCAGGTCTGCTGAATAAATCATTGCAACAGAATTTCTCGGGATTGGAAATTCGGCCTTGATTTTAAATTTTGCCAGAAACTTGCCGTTTTCGCTGATATAATCGATGGACTCCACAGTACCAACCTTTAGCCCCTTAAGGTAAACAGGTCCGGTTGGGGTGAGTCCCTCAACATTTTCGTATACTACATAATATGTATTGTTCTTGTTGAAAAAATCCTGGCCCTTGAGAAAGTTGATCATGAAGTATGTTGCAACAAGTGTAACAAGTGCAAACAAGCCAATTTTCTGCTCTTTAGTTAGTTTGAATTTCATTGTATCGGTTCTATTTGTTCATTGGCACAATTGTGCCGTTTTCAATTCGTATAATAAATGCCTGCGGAAATTTTTTCTTAACCTGTGAGAGTGCCTCTGCGGCCTCTTCCTGAGTTGAGTATGTTCCGGTGTGGTATTTGTAAAACTTCCCCACTCTTTTATAATTGGTATTCTTTATTCCTTTAAGGTCAGGAGCATTTTCCCTGAGAATTTTTGCAACTGCCAGAATCTGGACTGAATAATAACCATCTTTATTCACCTCTTGCTTCGCCTGAATTTTCTCGTCTGTTACTGAAACGGCAGTCTCATTTTTTACTTCGCCTCTGTTTATGACAGGCTGGGCAGAAAAAGAACTGATTCCGTTGCTTGTCTCGTATGTAGATTTATAGCGTTTGAAGGCATTAAAAATTGACGATGCAAATTTATCCTGATTCTCTGACTTAACAAGCACTCCCAGATCTGAACTGTTTGAAATAAATCCAAGTTCAACCAAAATTGAGGGCATTGTTGTTTTCCAGAGAACAAGCAGCCCTGCCTGTTTGATTCCTCTGTTTACCTTGATTGGGCCCTGTGCCAGCTGCTCCTGAACAAGCGCGGCCATTTCAAGGCTCTGCTCAAGATGAGAGTTTTGAAGCAGCGAAAAAATAATATACGATTCAGGAACATTGGGATCATACCCTTCGTATTTTGAACTGTAGTCGTCACCCTCCAGAACAATAACGCTGTTTTCGAGTTTTGACACCTCAAGGTTTGAACTGCTTTTGTCAAGACCCATTACAAAAGTTTCTGTGCCTGATGCACTTCTTGCCTTTGCAGCATTAATGTGAATTGATATAAAAAGATCTGCATCGTTTTTATTTGCTATCTCGGTTCGTTTGTCGAGAGGGATAAAAACATCTGTACTTCTAGTATAAATAACCTTAACTGAAGGGAACTCATCGTTAATAAGTTTTCCTAATTTAAGTGCTACAGAGAGAGTTATGTCCTTTTCCCTATGCTTCTTGTTGAGGCTCACTGCCCCCGGGTCCTTGCCTCCGTGGCCGGCATCAATGACTACTTTCCTTATCCCGGTGAGTGTGCCCTGCTGGGCATAAGAGACAATCTGAAGAAGCAGGCAAAAAATGATCAAAAGTATTCTGGAGGGCATTATTTATGGTTATTTATGTTTAAATTTGCGCTTTGCAAAAATAGCAATTATTTTGTCTTTGAAGAGAGCTTCTTATATCATATTTGTACTGATGCTAGTTTATTTGCCAATTAATAAGGCATATGGACAGATTGTAAAACCAGATTCAACTCTGAAGTCTCTTCGTGCAGATTCCCTGGCACGGAATCAGGATACCTTGAAAACAGATGGCGCCCTTTCTAATCCTGCATTTTCAGTTGCAAGAGATTCAATTATTGAGGATTTCTCCAACGGAAAGAAAATGATTTATTATTATGGTGATGTCACTGTCAGGTATGAGAATATCGAACTAAAGGCAGATTATATGGAGTATAACCTCGACACCCGTACTGTTTATGCTTCAGGTATAAAAGACACGAGCGGTGTTCTCAGAGGCAAGCCGGTTCTCAAAGAGGGAAGTCAGAGTTACACAATGGAAAATGTATTCTATAACTTTGAATCCAAGAAGGCCAGAATTACGAATATGATTACCCAGGAATCGGAGGGTTTTCTTCATGGAACCAATATTAAAAAACTTGCAGACAACTCAATAAATATCTCGAAAGGTAAATATACAACCTGCGACCTTGATCACCCTCACTTTTACCTGAGGATGACCAAAGCAAGAATGGTAACAGAGCCTAAGAGAGTGACGGTATTTGGTCCGGCATATCTTGTTCTTGAGGATGTACCTGTTCCATTTGCCCTGCCGTTTGGATTCGTCCCTGAAAAACCTGAGAGGTCTGGAGGTCTGCTGATTCCTTCATTTCAGGAAGAGGCTGCCAGGGGATTCGGTCTTAAGGGACTGGGATACTATTTTGTAATAGGAGAGCATTTTGATGTTTCGGTTACCGGGGACATTTTTTCGCTAGGCTCATGGAATGCAATGCTCACTGCCAGATACAGGAAAAGATATAAGTTTAACGGAGATTTTGGTATTAACTACTCCAGCAATATTACCGGCGAGCGAGGGAGCACTGACTTCTTTCAGTCAAAGGACTTCTCAATTAGATGGAGCCATTCACAGGATTCAAAATCAATGCCGGGAGCCTCATTCAGAGCGTCGGTAAACTTTTCCACACCTCTCAATAACAGGTTTAACTCTGAGGATGTACAGACAAGCCTGCAGAATCAGGCATCTTCGTCAGTCTCTTATTCAAAGACATTTGCCGGAACTCCCTTCAGCTTCTCTATGAACCTGATGCATAGCCAGAATTCACTTGACAGTTCTTATGCTCTAACAATTCCTAACTTCACATTTACCATGAACCGCATCTATCCTTTTAAAAGAAAGGAGAGAGTAGGTAAGGAGAGGTTTTACGAATCACTGTCACTTAACTACAATACAACTTTTGATAATAAAGTCAACTTTAAGGCTAAGGATTTTGGGCAGCCTAATTTCCTCTCCAAGTTCAAAAGCGGTATGAAACATAATTTCACAATAGGACTCCCAACATTTACTCTTTTAAGGTATCTGAATTTTTCTCCGGGTGTGAGTTATGGAATGACCTGGTTTTTTCAGACAAATGACAAGGTATATGATACAGAGTCAGACAAAGTGGTATCAACCACTAGTGATATGTTCAGCCATTTTGGCATAACTCAGGATTTCTCTGCATCACTCTCCATGAATACCAGATTGTATGGTCTGTTTAATTTCGGAAAGAGGGCAAAGTTGCAGGCCATAAGGCACATGGTTACTCCTTCGCTTTCTTTTAGTTTTCGTCCGGAGATGGGTACGCCTGCCAATGGGTACAGGACACTGGACTATGTAGATATTAATGGTATTCAGCACAGCCTTAATTACAACAGATATGACGGTCTTCTCTACTCGCCTCCTGGCAGGGGACGGAGCGCATCCATGAACTTCTCTCTGGGTAACAACTTCGAGGCAAAGGTAAAAGATCAGGATGATACAACAGGTACCGGGCAAAAAAAGATTAAACTTATTGATAACCTCTCGCTGGGAGGCTCATACAATTTCCTCGCAGACTCACTCAAGCTCTCAAATATTACAATGAATATGAACACAACAGTGTTTGGTTCTCTCGGCTTCTCGGCAAATGCGAGTTTTAACCCGTATGCTGTTGATTCCAGAGGACGACTCATTAACCAGTATAATATTGCAAAGGAGGGAGGACTCAAGCTTGCCAGGCTGGAGAATGCCAGTCTTACGCTCTCATATCAGTTTTCAGGTAAGGGCGAGCGAAGGGGTGGAGTAAGACCATTTCCCGGAGTCAAAGGTGGAGGCGACAATCATGGAGATCAAGGCGATTTGCAGGGAGTGGATGATATAAGCGGAGTTAAGCATGAGCAGAGGGATTATACAAGAGTCTATTACCATCCGGTTACAGGAGAATATATTCCCGGAGGATGGGTTTACTACCTTGACCCGTCGATTCCATGGACTGTAAGCATGAACTATAATTACTCATACAATCGTAATTACAGTTTTACTGACGATATACTTAAGACTAACCACAATCATATGCAGACTCTGGGTGTTTCTGCACAGATACGCATTACCAAGGCATTAAATGTTAACCTGAATACAGGTTTTGACCTTTCCCACCTTTCGCTTACAACAACCCAGCTGAGCGCAACATACGACCTTCACTGTTTCCAGATCTCTGTTTCTTGGGTTCCTAACGGGCAATGGCAAAGCTGGAGTTTCAGGATTAATGCCAAGGCCTCTGCTCTTGCAGATCTTTTGAAATTCAAAAAAGGGTCAAGTTATTGGGATAACTAGTTTTTTTAACTAACTTCATATAAAATTTATCATGAGTAAAAGAATTATTTCGAGCCCTAAGGCTCCAAAGGCTGTTGGTCCTTACAATCAGGCTATTGAAGTGAACGGATTTCTTTATGTTTCCGGTCAGTTGCCTATAGATGTAACAACAGGTGAATTTGTGCACGGAGGAATAAAGGAGCAGTGCATTCAGGTTTTCAAAAACATTGGTTATATCCTTGAAGAGGCCGGCTATGGTTTTGAAGATGTAGTTAAAACAACTGTTTATCTGACAGACATGAAAGATTTCGCAATAATGAACGAAGTTTATTCGACCTTTTATAAGGAGCCGTTTCCTGCAAGGGTTGCATTTGCAGTTGCGGGTCTTCCAAAAGCCAGTCTGGTTGAGGCAGATGTTGTTGCCGCCAAATAGTTCCGTAGTAAATAAGTGGGGGGATTCCCCACTTTTTTTGTTCAGTTCCGGAAATTAACTATATTTGCGGTGAATTCACGAGATTTACGTTTCAGATAAATCAATACATTCCCAATCATTTTTTGATGTACGACATATTAGAGTTAAGCAAAAAGAGTCAGGAAGACTTATTTGCTATTGCGAACGAGCTTAATATAAGCAAGTTTAAAAAACCTTTCAAGAGAAGACCTCATATACGAAATTCTTGACGAACAAGCCAAAGTTGGAAGTATTTCCGGCGAGCCCGTTATGGTAAAGAGGCCTCAGCCAAAGGTTCAGCCTCAATCTCAGCCTAAAGATGGCAAGAGAGGACCTAAAAAGAGGACAGATGTGCCTCAGCAGTCAGGAAGGCCGCAACCAGCAGTTAAGGCTGCCGAAACGGCTCAGACGACAAATGTTCCTCAGACAACGCCACAAACACCTTCACAGACACCTTCTCAGGCACCTTCTCAGGTCCCTGCTCAGACTCCGGTTCAGGTACCGGCTCAGCATAAAATTCTGGTTCAGCAGGCTCAGCAGCCCGCAGCAGAATCAGCCGGCAATGCAGAGACTGCTACTGCCAAAAAGCGCGGAAGGCCTGCTCGCAAAAGGGTGAAAGAAGAGAAACCTGAAGTGCCGTCAGCTGTAAAGGAGATAACTCCTGCTGCTGCGGGTACAGAGGAGGAGGTAGCTGCAATTGTAGCTGTAACAAGAGAGATGAGACAGGAGACTGCTCAGCCTCAGACTGTAAAAGAGTTTGTTAAGCTTAACCGTAACGACAGACAGCAAAATAACCAGCGACCAGATAACAGGAGAGAAATCAGACCGGAGACCCATGAAAGGGTTATTGATACGGATGCCATTCAGATGGAGCAGGCTCCGGAAAGTACAGAGAATGCAATTGAGACACAAAATCAGTCTCAGCAGCCCCAGCAAAATCAGCCTGTACAGCAAAATCAGCAGGATATCAGAGAGAAGAGGGTGAAAGAGAATCAGCCTCGCCCAAAAATTGAATTTGAAGGCGAAGTTGAAGCTACCGGCGTGCTCGAGATTATGCCTGATGGTTACGGATTCCTCCGTTCATCTGACTACAACTACCTGAACTCTCCGGATGATATTTACATATCTCAGTCACAGATAAAACTGTATGGTCTTAAGACAGGTGATACACTAAACGGTGAGATTAAACCTCCAAGAGAGGGGGATAAATATTTTCCTCTTGTAAAGGTTAAGCAGATAAACGGCAGAAGCCCTGAATTCATCAGAGACAGAGTTCCGTTTGATTTTCTTACACCGCTTTTCCCTGAGGAGAAATTCGACCTCACATCCAATGGGCACAATAATCTCTCGACAAGAGTTGTAGATATGTTTGCCCCTATAGGAAAGGGACAGCGCGGGCTCATTGTTGCTCAGCCAAAGACAGGAAAGACAGTATTGCTTAAGGATATTGCTAATGCGATTGCAGACAACCATCCGGAGGTTTACATGATAGTTCTTCTTATTGATGAGCGCCCGGAAGAGGTAACAGATATGCAGAGAAGCGTAAAGGCCGAGGTTATTGCCTCAACCTTTGACGAACCTGCAGAGAGACACGTAAAGGTTGCCAATATTGTACTGGAGAAGGCTAAGAGACTTGTTGAGTGCGGACACGATGTTGTAATCCTGCTGGACTCTATTACCCGTCTTGCAAGAGCATTCAATACAGTTCAGCCTGCATCGGGCAAGGTACTGAGCGGTGGAGTGGATGCAAATGCCCTTCACAAGCCAAAGAGATTCTTTGGAGCTGCCAGAAATATTGAAAATGGCGGGTCGCTTACAATTATTGCAACGGCTCTTACAGATACCGGTTCAAAAATGGACGAGGTTATCTTTGAAGAGTTCAAGGGTACAGGTAATATGGAGCTTCAGCTTGACAGAAAACTCTCCAACAAGAGAATATTCCCTGCAGTTGACGTTACTCTCAGCAGCACAAGAAGGGACGATCTACTCTTTGACAAGGAGAACCTAAGCAGGATATGGATACTCAGAAATTATCTTGCAGACATGAATTCAGTTGAGGCTATGGAATTCCTCAAAACAAGAATGATAAGGACAGACAATAATATGGAGTTTCTTAACTCCATGAACGGAGAATAACCGGAGGGGTGACCGGCGGGGTTTTTTAAAATCCCGCCAGGTGTACTCCCATTCCTATTACAAATCCAATTACAATATTAATAGCTTTGGCAAGTACAAAGCTTTTTTTGCTTTCTGCAAGCAGTGGAAGCGCTGTGTGTCCGTCCTGGGCAATCGAGCTGGCCAGAAGAACAGAAAAAGGAATCATTCCGCCTGCAAACAGGGTGATAAATACCATGTGAGGTCCCGACTCCGGAATAATGCCAATTGCCACAGCAATCAGAATCATAATAATAACATTCTCCTTTATCCAGTGCTGGATGTCGATGTACTGCATCCCAAAGTGAATAACAAGAAGAGCCCCGAAAGTCCAGAGAAAAATTGACCTGAAGTGTTTCTTAACAACATGGTCCCAAAGGTGCCTCTTGATGAAGTGTTCGTTTGCCCTGGCCGTAAGAATCAGCACAAAAAGACTAACTCCTGCAAACAGAAGATTAATCCACCTCTCTGAAAAGATATCGAATTCTGCTGTATGAACATCGTTATGTTCGTGGATCTCAGCAGGAGCTGCTGCAACCATTTCATGGGCGTGACCTTCGTGTCCGGCCTCACCTTCAATATGCTTGTGCTCCAGTAGGCCCATCACAACTGCAATTATAAAAACAGCTATTCCGGCCATAATTGAGATTCGCTCCTTAGTCATTTTTCTTGGAACTCCCTTTCCGCTGAATATCTGCGGGTGAGAGTGATCATGTTTAGGCTGATTCTCATTCTTGTCGCAGCACTCCTCATGTAAAGAGAACTCTTCAGCTGCAAAGGGTCTCTTTTTTACCTTAATAAATCTGTCCACCAGAAGACCTGCGCCAATACCTATGAAAAGAAGCACCACAAAAAGAAAAATTGCAGTTTTAGGAATCATGGCAAGCATAATGAATGCCTCGTCACCGGATGAGGCTATCATCATTGCGACAAGCGATCCAAAGCTAAGCAGGTTATGTGTGAAAAGTGATACAACTGCAAATCCGCCCACGCATCCCGGAACAAGTCCCAGTAAAGCTGCAACTACCACCTGTCTGAAAGGTGATTTGCGAAGTTTTTTGAAGCTCTCCCCATGTGAGTGAATATTTACATATTCAATTAGCAGCATCATAATCATCACCAGTCCGGTGATAAGAATGCTGTTCTTTAAAGCATCTAATAATATATTCATTTATCTGTTTTCGTTATATAATCTCAGTAATTCAGCAGCAGCAGCAAAAGAGCCAAGCTTGCCCTCCATTACGCTCTCTTCGAAATCTTTAAGTTTTCCGGTTATGCGCGGATCTTCAAAGAACCTGTTCTTAAGACCTTCGTTAATGGTTTCATACATCCAGTACCTCGATTGCTCCTTTCTTTTGTGATGATAATATCCATTTCCTTTTGTCATTAAGAAATACTCCTCAATTTTCTGAAGAATATCCTCAAGTCCCGCTTTAGTCACCGCAGATGATGTCATGGCAGTGGGTACCCAGCCCGATTCCGAAGGCGGAAACAGGTGAAGGGCATTTGAATAGAGTGCTCTTGCCATTGTTGCTTTGTCAATATTGCTTCCGTCTGCCTTTGTGATTGCAATAAGATCAGACATCTCCATAATGCCACGTTTGATACCCTGAAGTTCGTCTCCGGCTCCGGCCAGCATCAGCAGAAGGAAGAAGTCACTCATGGAGTGAACAACTGTTTCAGACTGACCCACTCCCACAGTTTCAATGAAAATTACATTAAAACCTGCTGCCTCGCAGAGAACAATACTCTCTCTTGTTTTTCTTGCAACACCGCCAAGTGACCCGCCGCTTGGACTGGGCCTGATAAAGGCATTAGGGTCTGAGCAAAGCGTCTCCATTCTGGTTTTGTCGCCAAGGATGCTCCCTTTGCTTCTTTCGCTGCTTGGGTCAATTGCAAGCACAGCCAGTTTATGGCCGCGGGAAGTTACCATTCCGCCAAAGGCCTCAATAAATGTACTTTTTCCGGCTCCCGGTACACCGGTTATGCCGATTCTCATCGACTCCACGGTATGCTTCTGACACTCTTCAAGAATATTGCGGGCAATTTCACGGTGCTCCGGAAGATTGCTCTCGACAAGGGTAATTGCCTGGCTGAGCGTTGTCATATTGCCTGCAAGTATCCCGTCAACATAATCTTTTACAGATAACTGTTTTACTCTGTTTTTTTTATAGAAATTGCTGATATAAGGGTTGACCACAGGAGGCTGGTCTATGCCTTCATTCACGATTAATGCGCTGTCGTGCTTATGATGATTGGTGTCGTGCATTTTTAATGGAGCTTTATCTGGTTACATTGCCCGAAAGCAGAAGATTGATTACCGGTCTTGATGGGGAGTTGGTAATAAATGTAATCTGAAAAATTATATCACCTGTATGTCCCTCAGTTTTTGCCTTGATCTCAATTTTTGCCGTTGCACCCGGATTAATTGCAGCTGGATGCTTAACGGTGACCCCATCTAAATTGGAGTCATATTTATATAGTTGCAGGACTTTTCTTCCCAGGTTCTTAAGTTCAAAAGTCTTGGAAACTTCAGTTCCGGCTTTAACAGAACCAAAATTCACCGCACTGTTGTTTGCCATGGGAAGGGGAGCCTGGTCAATCTCCTCTTTTGTGAGGTTTGAAAAATTCTCAAGGATTCTTGCCTGTATATTAATCGCCTCAGAACTTACTTTTTTTCCGTTCAAAACGAGGTATGCATTGTATTTAACCGTTCCCCACTGTTTCTGTGCCCTGGTGTTGAGAGTAATCTTCAACTCCCCTTTTTTACCGGGAGAAATTATCTGAGGAGATGCAGAGATTGTAAGTCCGGCAGGTAATCCTTCAAATTCAATCTTAAGAGAATTTGAACTTGTATTTGCTACTGCAATAATATCACTTTTTGAATCTCCCTGTGCAATCTGCCCCAGGTCCAGAAGATTGTTCCTGAAGGAGAGGTTTCCAATTTTTTTAGGGAATAACTGGCTGAGACTTTTTGGTTTTTCGTGAACCACACCCTTGATTCTCAGAATCATTGGGCGATTCAGCCCGCTAACATAAACAGTGAGGGATTTATCAAATGGGTAGGGGCCCTGATCGTTCAGAAAAGTTACGTCAATTTTTCCGCTCTCACCTGGTTTTACCGGATTTCTTGTCCATACGGGAGTTGTGCATCCGCATGAAGAGATAACAGTCTGGATAACCAGCGGCTGCTTTCCTGTATTTTTAAAAGTAAATGTATAACTATGCTTTCCTGAGCTAAGGCTTATGTCGCCAAAGTCATGTACAAGCTTGTTAAATTCTATAATACCGTTACCTGCGCCCTGAGCTCCGGCAGTAAAAGCCAGAAGCATGAATAATAGAGATAAAACCGCAGGCCGGATGAGCTTTATTGTTCTCATATAACCATTTTCAGTTTAATGTTGACACAACAAAGATACATTTGTATTTGTTCTATTCCAACCTTTTTATATCTTTGCAGGCATTAAACCAAATCAAAACTTTTTCAATAATGGCTTACAAAATTTCTGAAGATTGCACCGCTTGCGGTACTTGCATCGATGAGTGTCCGGTTGAAGCTATCTCTCCCGGCGATATTTATAAAATCGACCCTAATATTTGCACAGACTGTGGTTCTTGCGCGGATGTATGTCCTGTAAGTGCTATTGCACCTGCAAACTAAATTTCGAAAGATAAAGATCGGAGAGGGTGACCGGAAGCAATTCCGGCCCCTCTTTTTTTGTGTCCCGCCGTTTTCAGATCTCTGCGTTTCCTAGGTCGTGCTCCTGAAACTTGATGGAGTAAATATTAATTGTACTGCTGTCAGATACCGGAGACCGGGATGGAGAGTCCGAGCCCATACCTTTTAAGGTTATATCCAAATAATAAATCTTATTTGTCATTACTCCCAATAACTCGTCTGTCCAGCTTGAAGATGAGGTGGGGAAATTGACCGGTATCATATAATATGTCTTGATTCCGCCCAGATACCCCTCAATAACAACGCATGTTGGATTGATTACGGGTTCGTTTTCATACTGGTCAAAATAGTTTGCATACATGATAAAGTGGTGCCTTGTTGTATAGGGTGTACTTCCAATACTAACCGGAATTGTGTCGCAGAGAAGATTTTTAATCCGGGGTCCGTTTCCGTCAGTGAGGCTCAGCGAATCTTTATTAAGATATACTTTAGGTATCTTCTCTTCAAAGAAGAAGGTTTTTTGATTGCGAACTACATTGGTCATGTATATTCGCGGGCTTGTAAGCTGTGCTCCCGCCCATGGCGTGCCTGCAAAATCGGCCCTGATACTTCTTATTATCAGTTTTGAGACAAGCCGGAACGGGATGATGTTCATGACGGCATTATCATAAACCTCCCTGTTTTGATTGACTCCTCCGTACGAGAACAATGGAGTCTCCTCCTCTTTGAGGTCAGAAATCATGTTTCTTATTGCGGATACATTCGTCAGATTGCTCAGATCCATCGAGGGCTGAGGATTTCCCAGCACATATATATCTCTTACTCCGGCATTGAATGCCAGCTGAATGTTCTTTACAGAGTCCGGGTTATCAAGTTTTTTGTATTTGATAAGTGCTCCGCTTTTACTGTCATAAATCATGATATGCAGAATTTTGGTTGCAAGCATATTTGGTGTCGTATCCAGTCCTAATCCTGTTGCTCTGGTAGAGAGAGCTGTATTCACATTGATTGTGAGAGTACAGATCTTGTTCTGAGGTCTCTCCTTGTTGCAGGAAAATGCAGATAGCGCCCATATTGCTAAAAGGATAATTTTTGCCGGCAAGCCAGCCTGGAATTGGTTTAAATTCATAACTAATTCATTTTAAGTTTAGAGCACTAAAATAATACTCAAAATCATTAATAACTGGGCAGAAAATCAGATATGTGCGAATCTGAAAAAATAATGTGGGAATCTATATTTTTCATAACTTTGAAGCTCCAATTATAGAATCATATGCTTAACATTAGACTTTTGAGAGAGCAGCCTGAGTTTGTCAGAGAGAGACTGCTGGTAAAGAATTTTGACGCGACAGAGATAATTAATAAAATCAACGCTCTGGACCAGTCCAGAAGGCTTGCGCAAACTGAGCTGGATTCGCTTCTTGCAGAACAGAACTCTATAGCAAGAGAGGTTGGAATGCTCATGAAAAACGGCAAAAAGGAAGAAGCAGAGGCCGCAAAGGCAAAAGTTGCATCTCTTAAGGAGGAGTCAAAAGCTGTTGAAAGCAAGATGAACGACTCGGCAAACGAGATGAATGACCTGCTTGTTCAGCTGCCAAATCTTCCACATACATCTGTGCCTGCGGGAAAACTTCCTTCAGACAATGTTGAGGTAAGAGAGGGCGGAAAAATTCCTGAACTAAAAAATGCCATTCCGCACTGGGAGCTGGCAAAAAAATATGATATCATTGACTTTGACCTTGGAGTAAAACTTACCGGGGCCGGTTTTCCGGTTTACAAGGGAAAGGGTGCAAAAATTCAGCGCGCACTTATTTCATATTTTCTGGATATGAATACAGCAGCCGGTTACACAGAGGTGCAGCCTCCGCTTATGGTTAATGAGGCATCAGGCTTTGGAACCGGTCAGCTTCCGGACAAAGGGGAGCAGATGTATCATGTTGGTCTGGATAATTTCTATCTTATTCCAACAGCCGAGGTTCCCGTTACAAATATTTTCAGGGATGTAATTCTTTCAGGAAGTGAACTCCCTGTTAAGATGACAGCTTATACCCCCTGCTTCAGAAGAGAGGCCGGATCATACGGAAAGGATGTTCGCGGACTGAACAGACTCCATCAGTTTGACAAAGTTGAAATAGTACAGGTTTCACACCCGGATAACTCATACGATGCTCTTGAAGAGATGGTAAAACATGTTGAGTCGATTGTTAAGGCTCTTGGACTTCCATACAGAATTCTTCGCCTTTGCGGCGGTGACATGAGTTTTACATCTGCTCTTACATACGATTTCGAGGTATATTCGGCAGCTCAGGAGCGCTGGTTGGAGGTTAGTTCAGTATCAAATTTTGAATCATTCCAGTCAAACAGACTTAAATTAAGGTATAAGGACGAGAACGGCAAACCTCAGCTTGCACACACACTAAACGGAAGCTCTCTGGCTTTGCCGCGAATTCTGGCTGCATTACTGGAGAATAACCAGGATGAAAAAGGAATAAGGATTCCTGAGGTGCTCAGAAGCTACTGCGGATTTACATACATAGACTAACCGGCCTGAATGGCACAAAACAGAGTTATATTAGGTATTGACCCCGGATCTCAGATAATGGGATACGGGGTCATTGAGGTTTTGCCCAAAAGCCCCAAATTTATTACAATGGGCGTTGTTGATCTCAGAAAGGAGAAGGATCACTTCCTGAGAATAAGGCAAATCTTCATTGAGGTGACCGGGCTAATCGAACATTACAGACCAGATGAACTCGCAATCGAGGCTCCTTTCTATGGTAAGAACATTCAGTCCATGCTCAAACTTGGCAGAGCACAGGGCTCAGCAATTGCTGCTGCTCTAAACAGAAACATGCCCATCTTTGAATATGCACCCAGAAAGGTGAAACTGGCAATAACAGGTAAGGGTGCTGCATCAAAAGAGCAGGTTGCAGCTCTACTTATGAATATCCTTAATACAGGGATAAAACCTGAGTTTTATGATGCATCGGACGGGCTGGCAGTTGCACTTTGCCACTACTATCAGACAAGTGGCCCGGTTGTCGCCAAATCTTCTTCCAAAAGCTGGGAATCGTTCGTTAAATCGAATCCTGAAAGAATCAAATAAAAATTTTCTGAATCCCTTTAACTTTTTGCCCTTTCGGTTGTCAAAGGGTTGTTGATTTATTGAATTAAAAAGAACCAAACATATTTTATGAAACTAATTAGATTAATTTTCGTTTTTGCGGCACTAATGACATTTTCCGTTGCTGCACTTGCGGAAGAGGAGCAGAGAGGATTTACCGTTAAGGTAACCGTAATAGACAGTATCAGAAATGAGCCTGTGGAATTTGCAACAGCTTCGGTTACCAGGACCGACAATGGGAATTCCAACAAATATGCACTGACAGACAGCTATGGTACAGCTACCATAAGCGGACTTCCAGCAGGAACATATTTGCTTAAACTTGAATTCCTTGGTTTTGAAACATATACTAAAAGCATAACTCTGGGTGCGAGCAGACAGCTTGATTTGGGCAAAATTGCTCTCAAGGAGCAGGTTAATACCCTTAACTCCGTTATTGTGTCTGCTGTGGGTAATCCCATAATTGTTAAGAAGGATACAGTTGAATATAACGCATCCTCATTTAAGACAACAGAAAATGATATGCTGGAAGAGCTTCTGAAGAAACTTCCGGGAATTGAGATTGACTCTGAGGGTAAGATTACAGCCAATGGAAAAGAGATAAATAAGATAATGATTGATGGTAAGACTTTCTTCCTTAATGACCCCCAGCTTGCCACCAAAAACCTTCCGGCCAAGATTATTGACAAGGTTAAGGTTGTAGACAGAAAGTCTGAGCAGGCTCAGTTTACAGGTATTGATGATGGTGAGGAGGAGACTGTAATTGACCTGACCATCAGGCCTGGTATGATGAACGGATGGTTTGGAAACGTTTCAGGAGGTTATGGTACAGACAATCGTTACCAGGGTGCCGGAATGGTTGGTAATTTTACCAAGACAACTCAGCTCACTGCGGTTGCCAACATTAACAATACCAATAACAGAGGGTTTTCAGATATTGCAGGAAGTATGATGTCTGCAATGAGAAACAACTCAGGAATGGGAGATCAGGCATTCCGTGTAGGAGGAGCAACTATGCGCTTTGGCGGAAGCGGAATCACTACATCATGGATGGGAGGTGTTAACGGCAATGCTGAATTCAAAGGGGGAAAACTAAAAATTGGCGGCAGTTACCTTTACAGCGGCAGCGATAATCTCTCAATAAGCAAAAGTCTTAAGCAGAATTTCCTTGAAGACAGCACATTTAATTATGCTCAGGATGTAAGTTCGCAAAAGTTTTCAGACGGACACAGGATTGCGCTCACTTTCGAATATCAGCTGACTGACAAGGCATCTATTCTCTTCAGACCTAATATTGGTATTAATAAAGGTCGTTTTGATGATTCAAAGACATTCTGGACCAGGGGTGGTGCAGGTACCCCCATAAATGAAGGTTACAGCCTTTCAAGCGGTGAGAATGATGCACAAAGCTTAGAGGGAGACCTCCTGTTCAGACAGAAATTCACTAAGCCGGGCAGAACTTTCTCCGTTAACATGAGATATGGTTACAGCAATAACGAACTTTTTAATGGACTGAACCAGTCGAAAACAGTTATTGGTGATCATGCAGATTCGACAATTGTTGACCAGCGTTACAACACAAATTCCCTGTCATACAACATGTCTGCCAGAGCTTCATACACTGAGCCGCTGGGCAGGAACTACTTTATGGAACTTGCATACAGGTTCAATTACCGCTATTCAGATTCAGACAAAAAGGTGTACGACCGCAATGATATCACAGGTAATTATGATGTTCTGAACGATGAGTACACAAATTATTTCGAGAACAGGTTTATTAACCAGGCTGCAGAGATTAATGTAAGAAAGAATGAGGAGAAATACAGCTACGTTTTGGGATTCAATGCTCAGCCATCTTCAACAAGAAGTGTAAGAAGCGACGGAACAACCATAAACCGTTCGGTTGTCAATTTTGCACCCTCTGCGCAGTTTGACTTAAAGTTCTCAGATACTGAAAACCTGAGAATCCGTTACAGAGGAAGGACAGATCAGCCTTCAATCAATCAGCTTCAGCCGGTAAGAGATAACTCAAATCCTCTTCTAATTCCAATTGGTAACGAGAATCTTCTTCCTGAGTTTCAGCATTCAATCTGGACTGAGTACAGAAACACAAAAAGAGAGACATTCAGGACAGTTAATGCCAGCTTAAGTGCAAGTTATACACAGGACAAAATTGTGACTCAGAGATGGTATGATAATTCAGGTGTTCAGTATACCAAACCGGTTAATGAGCAGGGAGCCTATAATGTAAATGGTAACTTTATGTTTAGCACTCCTATTAATAAGTCTAAGATTTCGATCATGAGCTTTTCAAGGGTTGGCCTTAACAGAGGTGTGAGCTTCTCCGGGAGAACTCTTGAAACTCTTCAGAAGGGATTTACCACAACTTTATTTTTCAATGAGATGCTTCGCTTTGTTTACAGGGGCGACAAGCTGGAGCTGAGCGTAGGGGGAAGAGCCAGATACAATTACGCATGGTACACTATTCAGAAAGAGGGTCAACCTGCAACATGGAACAATGCAATCAACGGTTATTTCAACTGGACTCTGCCTGCCGGTATAAACCTTACCTCAGATGTTGACTACAACTTCTACATTGGTTACGGTGAGGGCTATAATACTCCTGCAGTGGTTTGGAATGCAGAGATTTCCAAGATGCTGTTCAAGAATATGGGTACACTCAGATTAAAGGTATTTGATATCATGAATCAGTCTAAGAGCGTTTGGAGAACAACTACAGACAACTATATCGAAGATGTTGAGAACAATACACTTCAGCAGTATTTCATGTTAAGCTTTACCTGGAGATTCGGTACCTTTGGTGGTAACAAGGGAGGCGAAAGAGTTCAAATGCGCGGACCTGGTGGCGGACCGGGAATGGGGGGCCGCCATTTCCACTAGCGGACAGCCATGTAGTTACGCCACTTTTCTATTACAGACTTTAAATCAGAAGGAATCTCGTTTGCAAAAAGGAGATTCTTTTTTGTTGTGGGGTGTACAAATCCAAGAGTCTTTGCATGAAGTGCATGACGGGGCATCATCTCAAAACAGTTCTCTATGAATTTCTTAAATTTGTTGTACAGAGTTCCCTTGACAATTTTATCACCACCGTAGCGGTCGTCGTTGAACAGAGGATGTCCTATGTAATCCATATGCACCCTTATCTGATGCGTTCTGCCGGTTTCAAGAACGCACTCAACAAGAGTTGTAAAGCCAAAGCGTTCAAGTACCTTATAGTGAGTTATGGCATGTTTTCCGGTGCTTCCATCCGGATAGACCTTAAATTTCATTCTGTTATTGGGATCCCGGGCTATATGTCCTGTAATGGTTCCGGAATCCTCTTTAAGATTTCCCCATACCAGTGCAACATATTTCCTTTCAATGGTATGATCGAAAAACTGTTTGGCCAGAAAAAGCTGAGACTCTTCGTTTTTGGCAATTAGCAGAAGACCTGAGGTATTTTTGTCGATTCTGTGCACAAGAACTCCCATTCTGTCGTCCGGTGCATCCTCATCCTGAGAAATGCCAAGATGAAAAGCAAGCGCATTAATCAGTGTGCCGGAATAGTGACCGTGCCCCGGGTGCACAACCAGGCCTGCCGGCTTGTTAATTACCATGAGATCATCATCTTCGTACACAATGTCAAGCGGAATGTTTTCCGGTTTAACCTCGCAGCCCTTTCTTTTATACGGGAGAACTATTGTAATAATATCTCCGGGCTTGACCATATAATTGGCCTTTACAACCTTTTCATTAACAAGAACATATCCTGCCCCAATTGCAAGCTGAATCCTGTGTCTGGAGGTCTTCTCCATGTGGGCAGTAATATATTTGTCTACCCTGATAAAAGTTTGTCCCTTATCTGCCACGAAACGATAATGTTCGAAGGAGCCGCCTGCCTCTTCGTCGTCACCAATTTCATCAAACTCAATGTCCGTTTCCTCGTCAAATTCTTTTATCATCAATCTTTTTTGTTGCTTCTGAGACTCTCCAGTTTGGCTTTGTCTACAGTTATTGTAATCTCCACATAAGAGCCCAGCTGGCGCTGTATGTTCTCCGATGCCTCCGGGCTTTGTGAAATCACGAAGCCGGAAATCGAATCGGAATAGTTTTTTACCGATTCGTCATAACGAATTCTGGCAATGTTAAGTGAGTTGTCAATGAGGAGATCTCTTGCTGTGGTAACAGGAAGGCCTGTTACATCCGGAATGTAAGTGCGCTCTCCGTCTCCGCTGATTCCTACTTCGAGATCGATTTCACTCTCAGTTTCAACCATCGTACCCGGTGCAATATATTTTCCGTTAAGTCTCTGCGACAAAACATTATTTGTGGCCATATCGGACACATAAATTAATCTTCCTACCCTGAGCTGCCTGGCAACAAGTTCTGCCTTTGCCTGTCTGAGTGAGAACCCTGTAACAGATGGCATTGCCACTTTTTTTGGAGTCATGGAGTTAATGGTAAGAAGTATGCGTCTGTTCTTTTTAACCATGCTTCCCACAGCGGGGTTCTGCCTGAAGACCGTTCCCCTGGCCATTTTGGGAAGAAAAACAGAATCTGTTATTTCAACCTCAAAGCTTGATGCATCTGCAAGCTCCTTAGCCTGTTCAAAATTCAGCCCGGAAAAATCGGGTACTTCGTGCTCTGAGTTGTGTCTGGTAATAATATTGAGAAGTATTATCACAACAATAAGAACTGCGGCAAAAATTGCTGCAATCTTGTAAACCTCTTTCATGAACCAGCTTTTGTACCACTTGTTCTCTGCTCCAACCTTTTTCATAATTGACAGTTATTGTGCAAAATTATTATTTTTTTGGCAATTCATTGTAGAAGCTGTCTCTTTCAACTGCAGTGAATCCTGCCTCTGAGGCTATTCTTGCGATATCATCAGTAGTCATTTGGGGATTCTGCTCCTTAGACCCTGCCATGCTGTATATTTTAGTAGAGTCGTTAATTGTACCATCCATATCATCTGCGCCGTAGAGAAGCGCCAGCTGGCACATCTCCTTACCCAGCATTGGCCAGTAAGACTTAATATGCGGTATGTTGTCAAGAACAATTCTCGAAATTGCAAATGTCTTGAGAACCTCAATTATATTAAGTTCTCCCAGATATGAAAGCGGGTTGTTTGCAGGTTTGAAGAGTAGCGGAATGAAGGCGTCAAACCCGCCTGTTTCGTCCTGCAGCTCTCTCAGCGATATCAGGTGTTCAACTCTGTGTTTTCTCTCCTCTAAATGTCCAAAAAGCATGGTAGCATTGGTTCTCATGCCCAGTTTGTGTGCCTCCCTGTGAATTTCGAGCCATCTTGCACCGTCTGTCTTGTCTGCACAGATTTTATTTCTCACCTCAGGATTGAAAATCTCTGCACCTCCGCCGGGCAGCAGTTCAACTCCCTTCTCTTTAAGGGCTGTCAGTACCTCGCAGACAGATAGTCCGGAAGAGCGTGTCATGTCATCAATCTCAACGGCAGTATATGCCTTTATTGAAACCGTTGCCGGCATTTCGCTTCTCACAGCCTCTACAACATCAAGATAGTACTGCAATCCTCTTCCCGGATGTACACTGCCCACTATGTGAACCTCTGTCTCTGAGTTTTTGTACTTCTCCCTGCAATATTCCCTCACCTGTTCAATGTCCATTGACCAGGCTCCCGGCTGATTATCATTATCTCTTCTGTATGAGCAGAATGTACATCTGTGAATGCACACATTGCTTGGCTCAACATGGAAGTTTCTGTTGTAGAATACCTTATCTCCGTTGAATGATCTTCTTATATCTAGTGCCAGTTTCGATAATAAATTGAGGTCGTTGCTCTCGTAAAGAGCCATTGCCTCGTCGAAACCTATTCTGTTACGCATATTAAATTCAGATTGGTTTTGAATGGCAAATATAACAAAAAAGAGGCCATTGAAGCCTCTTTTTGCGAATGTCGTGTATACCTGTTAGAAACGATCTTCAGATGACACGGTCAGTTTTTTGCGTCCGCGACGACGGCGTGCAGCAAGTACGCGACGACCGTTCGGTGTAGACATGCGCTCACGGAAGCCATGCTTGTTGCGGCGCTTGCGTTGTGATGGTTGAAAAGTGCGTTTCATGATATATTTTTACTTTATTTAAATTCGCAAAAGGGAGTGCAAAGATATACAAAATGTTTTTAAACGCAAATATTTATTCTAACGTTTTATATACAACACCATTTTTCCTTCAAAAAAGGGCTCTTTAAACCATTTTGAAATCTCATTTATGCCGATTCTCTCCGCCGGAATTTTCATTAACTTTGCGGCAGCAGAAATCTCTTCATTCAGCTCACCGCCCTTGAGGTAAAGCACACCTCTGGAGATATCCCCGGTCTTGCCGGTAAGAAGAGAACTCCACACCCACGGAAGAAAGCTTTTTAACTCGGTCACAGCCCGTGAAACCACAAAGTCGAACTTGCCCTTAATGCTCTCTGCCCGCGCATTTTCAACAATGACATTTGTGAGTCCCAGCGATTCTGCGACAGAGCGGGCAACGAGTGTTTTTTTGCCAACAGAGTCGCAAAGAACAAACGAAACCTCAGGCAACATGATTGCCAGCGGAATTCCGGGGAATCCTCCACCGGTTCCCACATCCAGAACCCTTGAGCCGGCAGGAAATGCAACAACCTTTGCAATGGCAAGCGAATGAAGCACATGATGCAGGTAAAGGTTGTCAATATCCTTGCGGGAAACAACATTTATTTTTGAGTTCCACTCTTTGTAAAGGGGGAGGAGGGCAGCAAACTGCTCCCTCTGCCTTGCATTGAGTTCAGGAAAGTATGTCAATATCAAATCTTCCATTTTTATGTAAATGCTCTTTTGCTCTTCTAATTCTTGTTTTTACTGTTCCGAGAGGCAAATTTAACTCTTTTGCTATCTCTTCGTATGCATATTCATGAATGAATCTCATCTCTGCCACAGCTCTGTACAACTCGGGCAGGTGTTCAATCTCCCGTTTTAGCTTATCTATCTCCTGCTCGAATATAAGGTGATCCTCAGGACTTGGCACATAAGAATCTTTTCCAACAATCTCTTCGCCGGCTGTAAAGCTGTCAAGCGAACGGACATTCAGCCTTTTGCGGCGCATGAAATCAATGCAGCTGTTGCGGGCAATTGTATAAAGCCAGGTCGAAAAGGCATACTGGGGGTCATAGCTCCCAATCATCTGAAAAGCCTTTTCAAAGGCCTCCTGAGAGATGTCGCTTGCATCGTCAGGGTCGGGAACAAGCTGCATAATAAATTTCCGAATCTTATCCTGGTATCTTGAAACAAGTACCCATGAAGCCTCCTCCCTCTTCTGAAGAACAAGGGTAACAAGCTTCTTGTCTGAGTATTTTTTAATGTGCTTCAAGCCAGTTTCCTCCATATTCACACTCAACTGTAAGAGGAACAGAAAGTTCAATAACGCTCTCCATAACACTTCTCACAATGCCCGGCAGAATTTCAATCTCCTCCGGAATAACATCAAAGACAAGTTCGTCATGCACTTGCAGGACCATCTTACTTTTGATCTTCTCCTCCTTTAATCTCTCTGCAATTCGTATCATTGCCACCTTAATAATATCGGCAGCACTTCCCTGAATAGGAGCGTTTACAGCGTTCCTCTCTGCAAGACCTCTCACCACCTGATTTTTAGAATTGATATCCGGCAGATATCTTTTCCTGCCATACAAGGTTGATACATAACCATCGGTTTTTGCCTTTTCAATCATAGAATCTATGTAAAGTCTTACACCCGGATAACTTCTGAAGTAGTCCTCAATAAGTTTCTTAGCATCTGCACGGGGTATGTTTAGTCTCTGAGAGAGCCCAAAGGCCGATATTCCGTATATGATTCCAAAGTTTGCAGTCTTTGCGCGACTGCGCTGCTCCTTAGTAAGCTCCTCCTCCGGTACCCCAAAAATCTTTGAGGCTGTGGCCGAGTGAATATCTTTTCCCTGGCGGAATGCCTCAATGAAATCGTTATCTCCGCTCATGTGAGCCATAAGTCTCAGCTCAATCTGGGAGTAGTCGGCAGAGAGAATGACTCCTCCGGGATGAGAAGGGATAAATGCCTTTCGTATCTCCCGTCCCCTTCCTGTTCTCACGGGGATATTCTGCAGGTTTGGTTTAATTGAACTCAGACGGCCTGTTGCTGTGAGAGCCTGATTGTAAGTTGTGTGAATTTTTCCGCTCTCCTTTGACACAAGCAGTGGAAGCGGTTCAATATAAGTTGAAAGGAGTTTTTTAAGGTTTCTGAACTCCAGAATTGCTGCGACAATAGGGTGGGAGTCGTAAATCTCCATAAGAGTCTCTTCATCTGTAGACTTATTTGCTCCGGAGCCCTTTTTAACCTCCGGACCAAGACCCAGCTTATCGTACAGAACAACTGAAAGCTGCTTGGGTGATGAGACATTAAGGTTTGGCTCCTCTGCCATCTCTCTTACAGATTTTTCTATCTCCTCAAGCTCCAGGGCAAGCTTTTTCCCGTAAACGTTTAGCATTGCGGTATCGAGCTTTATTCCTGTTCTCTCCATATCTGCCAGCACCCTAAGAAGTGGCATCTCCAGATTTTCATAGAGCGGGAAGTTGTTCTCTCTCTTTAGCTCCTCTTCCAGCTTTGCTGCCAGGGGAATGAGTACAGAACACTCCATGG
>Ga0351881_1037_pt1 | contig 29276 bp, 25 predicted proteins | sample BONcelFGM3001E15_FD_206769 | JGI IMG/M metagenome (GOLD analysis project Ga0351881, IMG submission 206769) | Enriched cells from coal bed in the Powder River Basin, Montana, United States - BONCAT cells FGM rep3 HSBNCT.FGM.300.1.E15 ...
GCAGAAATAGTCCAGAAGAATCATCTTGTCCTGCGGAACCGCTGTTACAAAAGCCTCGATTCTCTCATTTGTCCAGTCTTTACGCTGATAATAGTATAGCCAGCTCATCTGCAGCCATACGGCTTGAGAGTCAACAGCAGCAAGGTTTTCGTAGATTTTTCGTGACACTCTTGCCAGATACTGAGGCTCCCAGCTTGGCGGTTCAATTTCATTGAACGGATCGATTCCATAAATATGGTCGGTTCCGTAAAGCCGCGTCTGCTCTTCGAGAAAAGCTTTCTGAATCTCAGGAAAGAGAGGGTCCATCGGGTCAAGGAAACTGCTGCGGTATGTAGAGTCAAACCCGCCCCATGAACTGAGTTTGCTTATAACTGCATTCGGGTATATCTTTTTAAGTTCGTAAGGAACATGGCCCGAGAAGGCCGGCAGCACCGGCTTCATTCCAAGCTCCCGCTCCCTCTTCACAATTCTCTTCTGCAACTCCTCCTGATGTTCAAGCCACGAGTGCGGAAGCGGCCCCTGCCAGTAATCTATATTGAGCATCCTGTGCCACGGAAGGTGCGCCGGCCCTGTGAAAAAACTCCGGATCTCGCTATCGCTCAGCCCAAGTTTGCTCCAGACCTTGTACCAGACAGACTCCTGCCCGGTAATCGCCAGCGGTAAATTCACCCCGTTGAGCGCCATCCAGTCAATAAACCTCTCCCAGTCGCGCCACTGCCACCACGGCATCGTGTAGCCAAAGGTGCAGTAGTTCAGGAAAAAGCGCATATCTACAGTTGAGGCCGATTCTATCTTGCCTCCTACCGGCGGAAGAGCGTCGGGCAGGCTGATTGCGTCGTCTGCATACCAGCTCACGGAGCTCTTGCAGTAATATCTCAGGTAGTGGTTAAGAGCAACCGCCATGCTGTTTGCATTATTGCCCCTGATGATAATTTTCCCCTCTTTTCCATCCTCAATTTCGTACCTGTCTTTTACTGACTGAGTTTCTTTCTTTAGAGCCGGAGTCATTTCCTTTACGGCCGGATTATCAGTTTTGTCTTTAAGAATTTCCAGAACGAAACTGCTGCTGTGTTTTCCCATAATCCGGTCAAAAAGACCACGGGCATTTTCAATTTCGAGCCCGGAGTCTGAGTCGCCACTGTTAGCTGAACTGGCTTGAATTCCAGAACCATTTTGATAGCCTGATCCATCTGCAAATGCAGCGGAGTGTGTCGGCATAAAAAACAGAATCAGCAAAATAATTCCAAAGAAGTTTTTCATATTAATCGGGGGTTAGATATCTTACTTATTTGCAGGGACATGCGTTGGTGAACTTCTCGTCGTACATTTTAAAGGCATCGAGAAGAATCTTGATGGCGGTTCGGCGGTCCAGAAATTTTTCCACAACCACGCTCTTGTTCTCAAGTTTCTTATAGTCCTCAAAAAAGCTGAACATCTCAGAAATTGAGTGGTTGGGTAGTTCAGAGATATCATTGATGTGGCTCACGCTGGGGTCGCCCGCAGCTACAGCGATAATTTTGTCATCGGCCTCACCGCCGTCAAGCATCCGCATTACCCCTATAACCTTGGCGGGGACGATGCAGAGAGGGACCACCTCAATCTGAGAGAGAATCAGGATATCCAGCGGGTCCTTGTCGTCGCAGTATGTGCGGGGAATGAATCCGTAATTTGCAGGATAATAGACAGATGAATATAAAACGCGATCCAGCTTTAGCAGACCGCTTACCTTATCGAGTTCGTATTTGGCCCTGCTTCCTTTGGGAATCTCGATGATCCCGTTAACGATATCAGGAAGTTTGTCCCCCGGCGAAACGCAGTGCCACGGATTGAATGAGTTTGTCATATGCTTAAGTATTACCCCCAAATTTACAAATGATATTTTAATTACCTTTGCAGCAGCAATGAAAAGAGCAGATTTCATAGGGATCACCATCTCGGCGGCACTCATGTCGCTGGTGGTTATCTTTTCGGTTTTTATCACCCCCGCAGGTATGAAGGCCGATTCTCTCCCGCCTGATTATACCGATACCTTTTCTGCACCGCTAACAAATTCAATGATGGCGCTCAATCCGCAGAGTTCCGGATTCGCCGGATTTTCTGAGCAGAGCAGAACAATTGCCGGATCTGCAACATCTACCTTCTTTGCCAAGGTGCTTTCATATTCAACACTGCGCGAAAGGATTCTTGGACGCCGTTTCATTGCTGCACATCATACAACCGCCGAGGCTCTCTCGGCACCAATTGACCCCAGCAACTCATACTATGTGTTCAGGCTGAGGGAGATAATTATTTAGAAAATCGCACATGTCAGCCTAATTTACATATGCCTGTAAATCAGCTGTATGCAATTTGCAATTCTGGAAAAATCAGTCGAAGACAATTTGTAAACACCTGACAGTGTTGTAATTGTAATTTAGGCTGACATGTTTCAGCCTGCACAAACATTTAGAATTTAAATAATTACCATCAAAATCCGGGGCGGAATGCCTCATCAAAACATATGGACACAGATATCAGAAAAATTAATCATCCCAAGGTTGTAAAAAGAGTTAACATGCCTTCAGTGACAGTATCAATTGTACTTATTCTTTCAGGAATACTGACACTTGTATTTGGACTCACTGCTGTTGCAATTCTGCTGCTGGCCCTGGGAATAATTATATACTTTGTTAAAGGTTCGGTAGAGTTATACGAACCTACCGGAAGTCACGTAAAGACATTTTCATTATACACTCCCGCAGAAAAGCTGCACGACCTGAAAGCTACCCTTAATGGAGAGCTTAATGATGCAACCCCCGCGTTTTCGGTTGTGCAGTCGGCGGGTGGTCGTCTTGATGTGATTGTCTCTGCCGATGGCGAATTTGCCGCCTGGCAGATTTTTCACTTTATTCCTCACCGCTACGAACCACTCACCGAGGGGAACACACTTACCGGCCCGCCGGCAAAGCAGTTTATCAGATATATAAATCGATGTAAAAAGTAGTCGCTTCAAATCGCTGTAAGGTGCCGGTGGCTCTGCCACCGGCGTTGGTGCAGCGCTGCGCGCGCAAAAGCTGGACCTTGCCTTACTTTTTCGCAAGTAGCAGTTAGTCAGTAATATAACACGTGCAACTTTTCCAAAATCTCAGGTTTTTGGAAAAGTTGCACTATTTATGTGTAAGATTATCAATTACTTGCGAAAAAGTAAGGCAAGGTCCCCCGGGAGCAGGGCGCCGGGCCCCGGGCCCCGGGTCCCCAGGGTCAGAAAAGTTTTATGAGGCCGATGCTGTTGAGCAGGACAATGGTGATGGCGATGGGGGCGACGAATTTGATTATCAGCATAACCCATCTGAAAACAAAAGCTTTAACGGCAACGGTTCCTCCGCTTGAGAGTTCGTCTAGGACATCGGAGCGCTTCATCCGCCAGCCGACAAAGAGGACAACAAGCAGTCCGCCTACAGGAAGGAGAATATTCGATGAGGCGTAGTCGAAGAGGTCAAAGAAGGTTTTGCCAAATATGGTAACATCTTTTAGAACTCCGTTTGAGAGGGAACTGAGGGTTCCGAAAATTCCAATGATTGTGAATGCTATTATTACTGCGGTTTTGCGGGTGAGTTTGAGCTCTTCTGTAAAGTAAGCGACAATTACCTCAAGCAGCGAGATGGCTGAGGTTATTGCTGCTATGAGGAGGATGAAGAAGAAGGCTATTGAAACTACGTTGCCAAATGGTAGTTGCGCGAATATCTGGGGGAGGGTGATGAAGACGAGGCTAGGGCCCTGACCGGGTGATATTCCAAAAGCAAATACAGCCGGCATAACGGCGAGTCCGGCGAGAATTGCAAAACCTGTGTCGGCGGCAACAGTCATTAAGGAGATTTTGAAAAGGTTCTCCTTTTTGTTTACGTAGGAACCGTATGTAATGATGCAGCCCATACCCAGACTCAGGGAGAAGAATGCCTGACCGAGCGCAGAGAGAAGGGTTTCGCCGGTGATTTTTGAAAAGTCGGGATAGAAGAGGAATCTTACTCCCGCGCCGGCTCCGTCAAGGGTGACAGAGCGGATTGCAAGAAGAATTACCAGGAAAAAGAGCGCAGGCATTAGAATCTTGGAGTATTTTTCGATTCCGTTTTTAATACCGGCGACTACAATGAGGGCAGATAGTCCAAGGAACAGCAAGTGCATTAAAACCGGCATGAAGGAAGCTGTTGAGAATCCAGAGAACTGATTTGCCAGTGCAGTGCTGTCTGCGGTAAGGAATCCGGAAGAGAAGGATTTGAAAATATATTCAAGGGTCCATCCGCCTACTACGCTGTAGAAGGACATTATGCTGATTGATGCTGCAACGCTGATTATGCCTATGGAGAGGAAAGGAGATTTTGGGGCGAGTTTGTTGATTGCGCCAAAAACATTTGACTGGGTGCGGCGCCCGATAATAAATTCGGAGAACATTATTGGCAAACAAAGCAGAATTACGAAGAGAAGGTATATGATTATAAATGCGGCGCCGCCGTTGTTCCCGACCATATAGGGGAATCTCCAGAGATTGCCAAGTCCAACTGCAGATCCGGCCACAGCCACAAGTATGCCAAAGCGGCTTCCGAAACCGTCGCGATTTAAGTTTGCCATAGTTTTATTCTAAGTTTTAAGTTTAAGTTCCCGGGGTCGCCAGTGGGAGGCGCGACAGCCCGGAAACAAAGATAAAAATTTGTACTTTTGCTGAATATAAATTCAGATATTCTTTTCTGGAAATGGAAAAACATATTTAAACTTTCCCGATAATTATTAAACTTTTCCGATAATGAAAAACAGAGTTTGCGAACTATTTGGCATAAAATATCCAGTTATTCAGGGTGGCATGGTCTGGTGCAGCGGATGGAAACTTGCATCTGCAGTTAGCAAGGCCGGCGGACTGGGCCTTATTGGCGCAGGTTCAATGCATCCGGATAATCTCAGACACCATATCCAGAGTTGCAGAGCTGCGCTCACTCAGCCGGACGGGACGGTTCTCCCGTTTGGTGTTAATGTACCGCTGCTCTATCCTCAGATTGAGGAGATTATAAAGATCATTATTGAAGAGAAAGTTCCCATTGTTTTTACATCGGCAGGCAGTCCGAAAAAGTGGACACCGCTCCTGAAAGAGCACGGAATAAAAGTGGCGCATGTGGTGTCAAGTTCGGCCTTTGCCCTTAAATGCCAGGAGGCGGGAGTTGATGCAGTTGTTGCCGAAGGCTTTGAGGCGGGCGGACACAACGGCCGCGAGGAGACTACCACATTCTGCCTTATTCCGGCGGTTCGTGAAACAATAGAGATCCCGCTAATAGCGGCAGGAGGCGTGGCTTCCCGCGCGAGCTACAACGCCGCCTTTGCCCTGGGGGCCGAGGGGGTGCAGATTGGTACCCGCTTCGCCCTCTGTTCAGAAAGCTCGGCCCACCCCGCCTTCAAAACCCGCTGCCGCGGTCTCAAAGAGGGCGAGACCAAACTCCTGCTCAAGAAACTCGCCCCAACCCGCCTTGTAGACAACGACTTTTCTATGGCCGTTATTGAGGCCGAAAGCCGTGGCGCCTCCGCCGAAGAGCTCACCGCCCTTTTGGGTAAAGGCCGCGCCAAAGCCGGCATCTTTGAGGGCGACCTCACCACCGGCGAACTGGAAATAGGCCAGGCCGCCACAATGGTCAGAAAAGAGGAGACCGCCGCAGAGATAATCGCAGATATGGTGTCGTAGAGTTCCGGGTTAGGAAAATTATTGGATTGGCAGAAACTAAATCATCATAAGAAGAATCATCAGCCAGTCAAGTTTGGCGCGGAGTTTTTTCAATGCTATTGACATCTGACTTTCAACGGTCTTCACAGAGATATGTAAATCCTCAGCTACTTTGCTGTAAGTTTCTCCCTCCATTTTACACTTTATAAATACTTCACGGCATTTTTCCGGGAGTTCATTAATCGCAGAAATAATTATCTTGCGGGTCTCAGAGTCAAAAAGACGCATCTCATCATGCGGATTCTGAACAATGCGGTTAAAGTAGAGGTCACCCAGCCCAAGCTCGGTAAATTTGGCATATTGTCTTTTTTTGCGAAGCATAGTTATACTGTTGTTATAAACAGATTTATATAAATATGCTTTAATGGAGTCGCTTATTTCCAGCTTTTTATGATTGTCCCATAATTTGCAGAAGGTAGTATGAACTACTTCCCGTGCTTCGTTCTTATCATTTAGAATACGAAAGGCATATGATGTAAGAGGTATGTTAAACTCATTAAACAATGAGGCAAAGGCACTCTCTTCCCCCGCTGCGAGAGAAGCTAATAAATCCTTGCCGGCATTGTTGTTTTCCATGTTTAACTATAAATTGTAAGGCTAAAAGTACATTTTTTTTCTTACACCAATAAAATAATTTTATAACAACTTTAAAACGTGAGATTTAATGGATACATCTTAATCAGTAATTGTTGCTTCTGATAAAGCGTAATTTATAAGCAGCACAAAAACAGCGTATTAAAGAATATTTTCAAGAGAGTTTAGGGGTGTTTTAACATTTTTGCGTCATATATATAGAATCATTCATTATGAAAGAAGAAATTGATCACATACTGATTAATATTTTAAAAGGAATTGCCTCCGGGGAAGAGATTGTTATATTCTCTGAGTGGATTAAGGACTATAAAAACGAGGAGTATTTTGCCAAATTCCAGGAGATGTGGCATGTATCTCTTGATATGCAGTTATCTCAGCTAAACAGCAAGGATGAACAACAACGGCAGCTGGGAAGATTAATGGGGCACATCCGCAAATCCAAACAAAATTACAGAATAAGAAGATTCTCCGTTTGGGCAACCTCTGCGGCAGCCTCTTTTCTTTTGGTAAGCATTATTCTTAAAATGGCCGGAATTGCAGGATGGGGTGTTAACCGCGACTTTTCAACCCTTGCTTACTCCGCAGATTCAGTAAAAGTGGAGATACACGAAGGCAGGCTGATAAAAAATATCAGGGGCAATGCCGGAACAATAACAGTGATTGATCCATCTGAAATTAAGAGTGCAGAGGCTGGAATCACATCTCAGCAGGGAACAGAAACTGCCATGGTCTCCCAAAAAGCAAAAGTATATAACTCTGTAACCACTCCTCCGGGAGAAAGAGCTGCAATGATACTCTCAGATGGTACAAGGGTGTATCTTACATCGAACTCTTACCTTAGGTATCCCAGTTCATTTGAAGAGAACAAAAGGGAGGTTACACTTGTGGGACGTGCCTATTTTGAGGTTACCAAATCTAAAGTTCCTTTTGTGGTAAATACCTCCGATATGGAGATTGAGGTACTTGGTACATCATTCGATGTGGAGTCCCGGACTAATCACAGCAACTCAAATGTAATTCTTGTAGAGGGATCTGTTAAGGTTAATACAGAGAATGAAAGCGTTATAATAAAACCAAATGAACAACTGAGCATCCATCGAAATACAAACAGGAAAACAATTACTACAGTAGATTCAAAGTTGCTTACAATGTGGAAAGACGGCGTACTCATAGTAAGAGGGCAAAGTTTTGCAGAATTGCTTGAAAGTCTCTCTGCCTGGTATGGAGTGAAAATTATAGACCGTACTACTGTTCCGGCCGATGAAAAATTCAACGGAAGATTTGACAGGGAAGATACAGAGGCCGCAATTAAAGCCGTTTGTATAAGTGCACGAATTAAATATAAGATAGTAAACGGACACCTGGTCCTTGAAGATTTATAACTAACTAACCTATTCTATTAACCCCAAAACACCTAACTTAATTAACAACTATGAACAACTCAACTAATTTTCGGCGATTAATTACGCTGCCGTTGTTGTGTTGCCTTTTGTTCTCCGGTACACTTTTCGGAGCAAGTCAACAAGAAAGGATCTCGATAAGTGTCAAAAATGTGACTTTGACACAGTTCTTTAAAGAGATTGAACAAAAGACAACTTACAAATTCTTCTACAAGGACTCACAAGTAGAGACTGTATCTCCTGTATCCATTGAAGCAACAAATACTGCACTCAAGGATATTTTGAACAATGTTCTTTCAAAGACCGCTCTTACATATGAGATTAGCGGAAATCAGATTGTCATAATTGGCAAAGATAATAAGACCGGACAGAAGACTATTGTCGTAAGCGGTCTTGTAACAGATTCCCAGGGACAACCTCTTCCCGGCGTTGCTGTCATGATACCCGGTACCAACAGAGGAGTGGATACAGACCTGGATGGAAAATTCCAGATTGCACTCGTTCAAACCAGGCAAGCTGCTTTGGAATTCAAAATGATAGGCATGGAGGTATATTCACTCAGGCTTGATGACAGAGCATATTATGAAATAGTAATGCAAGAAAGCCGCCTTCAGCTTAACGAAGTGATTGTAACCGGTGTAGTTGATAAAAAAGCAGAGAGCTTTACCGGATCTGTTTCCACAATTAGTTCAAAAGAGCTCACAAGGGTAGGTAATAAAAATGTTTTTGAATCACTTAAAAACATAGACCCCTCTATTTATATAATGGACAACCTTACACAGGGTTCAAACCCCAATGCGCTTCCCGGTATGGAAATTCGCGGAACCTCAAGTTTTCCGCTGGAGAAAAATGACATAGGAGTGGATCTTAAAGGGAACTACGGCAATATTCCTAACATGCCTCTCTTTATTCTGGACGGATTTGAAGCCAGCGTTGAGAGGATTATGGATATGGACATGAACCGTGTAGAGAATGTAACCATTCTTAAAGACGCTTCTGCAAAAGCTCTTTACGGCTCCAAGGCCGCAAACGGCGTTGTCGTTATTGAGACAAAAAAGCTCAAGGGTAACCAGCAGAGAGTAACATACACCGGTAGTATGGATTTGGAAATGCCTGACCTTACAAGTTACAACCTTGCAAACGCAAGAGAGAAACTTGAGATTGAAAGAATTGAAGGGATTTATAATGCAGATAGAATTGAAAATCAGCTGGAACTAAATAAGTTATACAACGACAGAAAGAAGTTGATTGAAGAGGGCCTTGATACATACTGGTTATCCAAGCCACTGAGAGTTGGTGTTGGAAACAAGCACAACCTTAATATTGAGCTGGGCGACAGCCGCAGTCTTAAAGGAGTTGTAGATTTTACCTACAATAATACCAACGGAATTATGAAGGGCTCAAACAGAAGCAACATTTCCGGAACCGTCAACCTCTCTTACAGATACAAAAAACTATTGTTCCGCAATATAATGTCGGCTTTGAGCAATCATGCAGATGAGAGTCCGTGGGGATCTTTTAATGATTATGCCAGAATGAACCCATACTGGAGAAGCAACGATCCGGAAACCGGAATGTTGCTCAGGTGGGCAGAAGTTACAGAGAACTACTCAATAGCCAACCCAATGTACGATGCAACTATAGGAACGCTTAACACATCGAGTTACCTCGATTTCACAAATAATTTCTATGCAGAGTACAGGCCAACAACACATGTTAAGATTACCGGCCGTATGGGTATTTCGGCAAAGCGCAGCAGTGCAGACGAGTTTCTGCCTGCAAATCACTCTACATTTTCCACCAGTTCTTATATGACAAACGATGCTCTTAAGATGAGAAGAGGTTCTTATCGTCTGGACAACGGACGCAGCAGCAGCTTTTCCGGAGATATCAATGCCTCATATACACGTAATTTTGACAGACACTTCGTCTCTGCCAACGTGGGTGCATTTGCATCTGAAAGTATGTATGCAGCATATGTTAACAAGGCAGAGGGATTTCCAAATAATCAGGCAGCTGATATCACTTTTGCAAGACAATATGCAGAGGGTACCAAACCAGTAGGTCTCTCATCACTCAACAGAGAAATCAGTTTTCTGGGAACAGCGAACTATGCATATGACAACAGATTTTTGGCAGACCTGACCTATCGTTTGAGTGCGTCATCACTTTATGGTAAGGAAAACAGATGGGCTCCGGGCTGGAGTATTGGACTTGGCTGGAACATGCATCACGAAAAGTTCCTTAAAAATGTCGATTTCATAGACCAGCTAAGGCTTAGAGCCTCTGTTGGAGTAACAGGAAATCAGAACTTCAACACCAGCTACGCAGTGGGAACATATCAGTACTATACAGACTATAACTACAACGGATTTACAGGTGCGTTTCTGTCAAATCTGCCCAACCCGCAACTTAGATGGGAGCAGAAGAAAGATTACAATATTGGGATTGATGCTCAGATTGGACCCCTCCAGCTGAAAGCAGACTACTATGACGGATTCACAGAAAACATGGTAACAAATGTATCTGTTTCGCCATCTACAGGATTTAGTATGGTTAAGGATAATCTGGGTCTGGTGAGAAATAAAGGTTTCGAGATCAATGCAAACCTCTCACTGTATAATAACTCAAACGGGTTCTTAAATATTTACGGATCTGTCGCAGGCAATACCAATGTAATTGAAAGCCTGTCTGAAAGCATGCGCACATACAACGAACTTCAGCTTAAATCAGCTTCGGATAAAGGAAACAACGAGCCTGTACTGATGTATGTGGACGGCATGTCTATGACCTCAATCTGGGCTGTGAAATCTTTGGGAATTGATCCTATGAACGGACAGGAGATTTATCTGAAGAAGGATGGAACAAGAACATATGTTTATGATCCGCTTGACCTTGTAGTGGTGGGCGATACCAAGCCAACAGCCAGAGGACACTTTGGATTCACCGCAGAATATAAAGGATTCGGTTTTAGCTCAACTTTCCGTTATCTGTACGGAGGACAAATGTACAACCAGACACTTGTAGACAGAGTTGAAAACATAGATATTCAATATAATGTAGATCGCAGAGTACTCCTTGGAAGATGGCAGACACCAGGTCAGCTGGCACCATTCAAGCGATTGGGAACATTCCAGTATGAGGGAGATTCTATGGCCTACCAGGCAAAAACTCAGGCAACCTCAAGATTTGTTCAGAACCGCAATGAACTAACCTGGGGTACTGCAACTTTATACTACGATTTTCCAAAGCAACTCGTAAATAACTGGAATATGGAGAGAGTAAGATTCTCCGTTTACATGAACGATATCCTTACACTCTCTTCTATTGATATTGAAAGAGGTCTTTACTATCCTTTTGCAAGGACTGTATCATGTTCACTGTCTATAACTTTTTAACTGAGTAGTCATGAAAAACAACATAAAAACAATAATATTAGCGTTGAGCCTTGTACTTGTGTCATGCAGTAAGTGGCTCGATGTAACCCCCCCTTCACAAATCAGGGAGGAGGATCAGTTTAGCTCTGTGGAAGGATTCCAGCAGGCACTAACAGGATGCTACATTGGAATGACCGATGATTTACTATACGGCAGAGCCCTTTCATGGGGAACCATTGAGGTTATGGCCGGTCAGTTCGAAGAGCTTCAGTCGTCATCAAACAACGATTACTCAATATCTAAGTACAGCTATACTTCAACAAATGGTCAGAAATATGTAAACGGAGTATGGTCAAAGGCCTATAATGTAATTGCCAATGCTAACAATGCTCTCAAATACATAGAGATAAACAAGTCTAAGCTGGACAATATCAACTATAGCATTATCAAAGGAGAACTTCTGGCAATCAGGGCATTTATGCATTTTGACCTGATGCGTCTCTATGGTTATGGTAATCTTACAGGAAGAAGTGACATTTCCGGCAAATTTGCTGTTCCTTATGTTACAACTCTGAGCAAAGATATGACCGAGCAGATGAGTTATCCGCAGACAATGGCAAAAATGATATCGGATCTTGAGGAGGCCCTCCAGCTGCTTGAGATTGACCCGGTAACCAAGTTGCATCCGCAGAGTTACTACGCAGAGGTTAACATTGATGGCTTCTTCAATAATCGCGGCCAGCACCTTAACTACTACTCAACAGCACTTTTGCTGGCAAGAGTTTATATGTGGGAAGGAAGCAGTGCAAGTATTGGCAAGGCGCTGACACTTTCTAACAAGGTAATTGAGAAGACAAATGAGAATGGTCTTACCAGCTGGGCAACAAGTACAAGCACAGCAACTGATCCTATCATGAAGTCTGAGCACATTTTTGCACTCAATACTCAGAACCTTTACGAGAAGACTGCCAATTACTTTATGCTGGATATCAATGCCGCCGGAGATATTTATGCTCAGTATGTTTCTAATAACAGATTACTCTCAATTTATGAAACTGACGGGCCAGGCAGCACAGACTATCGCTTTTCAAGACTGTTCCTGCAGAACAATGTAACCCAGGACGGATTTAATTCATATACTCCCATTAAGTACTTTGGCACAGCAAGTGACAAGGGCACTAAAAACTATATTCCTTTAATGAGGCTTCCTGAGGCCTATTATATATCTGCCGAATGTTATCTCAGACAATCTGCACCGGATACTGAGTCGGCATTGAGCCTTCTTAATACTGTCAGAAGTAAGAGAGGTATCATGCAGGAACTGAGCGGTATCACAGCCGGAGAGGTTTTGGATGAGATACAAAAGGAGTATCAAAAAGAATTTTTCTGTGAAGGAGCAATGTTCTTTTTCTATAAGAGAACAGGAGCTCAGAACATACCGGGATATCTTGGTGAAACATCAGACCTTATCTATGTTATGCCTTATCCTAACACAGAAAAGCAAATGGGTAGAAATCAATAACAGATTAAAAAGTATAAAAATGAAAAACATAAAAATATATCTTATTCTGGCTGTTGGTTTCCTTGCGGTTGCAGGATGCCAGAAGGATGATATTCAGACTTTTGACGTTAATTCTCCAGGAGTTGTATTCCCGGGAGCAGGAGATGCGGCAATTTATAAAGGCTATAATTCAGCCGACAAAACATACTACATCAACGAATCTTTTCTTAATATTCCACTGTCCCAGGAGACCTACACAATTGATTTCCCTGTAAAAATTTCCGGAGTAGCTGTCGATAAGGACAGAACTGTAAAATATAAAGTTATTGCAGAAAAAACCACTGCTCTTCCCTCTCAGTTCCAGATAACAGAGGCAAAGATACCTGCCGGCCAGCAATATGGTTATGTCAGGTTTGTATTAAGCAGAGATAATGCACTTGATAATTTATCTGTAAAGGTTTCATTCGAACTTGTAGATTCGGATGATTTTAAAGTGGGTTCAAATGAATACTGCAAGGGAGTGTTAAACTGGAGCAACATGCTGCCAATGTTTCCTGCGTCAAGCTTCTATACCAGAACTTACAACATGATTATCCTGTCTCCTCTTACGAAACTTAGCACATCAGTTTCCTACTACAGCCCTATTGCCCACAAGGCAGTTCTGGACGCACTGGGATGGCCTGTTAACTACTGGCCAAGGTATTCAAATTCATTTGAAGATCCCGGAACAGGAACAACAACAATTTTAGGAGCGTATTACACAGACCTTTACGCTCGCAAGCTCCAAAAATACCTTGATGATTATGCTGCTGCCAACGGAGGCAAAAGATTAATGCATAATGCCGGCGATGGCCAAGGTATAGTAATTCAGGCCAGAGTTAACGGAGCAGTATATAATCCAAACATTTAAACTTTGCAAAAATGAAAAAAACAATAAATAAAATCTTATCATTTCTGCTTATACTGTTTGTTACAAGCAGCTGTTTTCAGGATAAATCGAATCTTGATGTCTCAAAAATTGACGATGCAGTTATTGAGTCTGATGATATGCCAAGCATTCTCAGGGTTGACTATCTGGGAGAGGTTAACTTTAAACCCAATGTCAAGATTGGAAACGTTACAAACCCAGATAAAGTAACCTACAGATGGGAGATAAACCAGACTCCCGGTTACTCAGACATGGTAGTAATTGGCAATAAAAGAGAACTTGACACAATTATAACAAACCATATTCTTCCAGCTGCTTATACTCTTCTCTTTACCGTAAGAGACGAACGATATGGCCTGGAGTACCAGAAAGCGTGGCCACTCTATGTAAGCAGTGCTTTCAGGGAAGGAATTGTTGTAGCCGATACTAAAGACGGTCAGACTTCCGATATTAACCTCATCATGGATAACAGCCTTACAGCAGCCTATGATAAGGGTACGAGAGTTATGTACAACATCTGGAAGACCGCTACAGGCCAGGCGAGTCCATCTCTGATAAAGAGTATTGAGTATGCTCTTCATAAACCATCTCCGATTCTCACCAAGAATCTCATAACAGCCATTTATGAAGATAATAATATCAATATGATTAATTGTGAAGACTATTCTGTATTCAAAAATGCAGATCAGATCTTCCCTTCAAGAGACGGAGATTTTAAACCATCTGGTTTTACAACAATAAACAACGGGTATTGGGTGCTGTTAAACAATAATGTTCCATATTTGAGTGCCACGAACCAGATGATTACAGCATTTATGATGCCTGTATCCGGTGTTCAGAGCGCAGATAACGGAATTGTAATTGCAGATAACTCAAACGGCAGTGGCCCGTACGCCTTGTGGTATAACGCAGAGGCCGGCAAATTTTACAATGTTGCTATGACATTTACAACCCCGGCTACTGGTGGTGCTTATACAAATCAGGGAGTTTTCGATCCTCAGAATGTTCCGGGGAGAACCGCAATTGCCGGAGATGTGTCCATAGATGGTGTTACAGCTACCATGCTCATGAAAAATAACAGCACAAGTAACTACGAAATTTTTGCAATCTCGTTTAGCTATACAGATGCCAACTGGAATCAGACACCCTCAGCACCAAAGCTTAAGGTCGAGATACCTGCGGCACTTACTCCAATCATAAACAGTGCGGTATCTGTATTTTTCAATATGTTTGATCCGGTTATGTTTGTTGCAACAGCAAATAAAGTTTATGCAGTTAATTTTGGCGGAGGAGTTGTCTCATACCAGGAGGTTTACACATCATCAACAGGTACGATTGCAAAAGCGAAATTGTATGTTCAGGGGCGCTTTGGTCTTAATCAAGATGACTTTAATACAGAAGAAGGGCCAATTTTTGAAGCCCCTCTGGCTTTGAATGCAAAAGCGATAGTACTGGCAATAAACCAGGGAACTACACAGGGCACTATTGAGGTTATTCCGCAAAGTAACACTGCAACGGGAGTCCTTAACGCTGCTCAAACATTGAAATACACCGGTTTTGGAAGAATTCTGGACTTTACATTCCAGGGACAATAAAATTCGGGAATTCAGTATAAAAGAATAATTTATTAAAAAGTATAAATGAAACGATTAATTGCTCTTAGTGCCTCCATCTTGCTGTCTGTTTTGGCAATTGCAAGTCCGCAGGACACTACAAAAAAAGGGACTCAGCCCAAAGATTCTGTTGTAGCATACGACAAGCTCTTTAAAGGGAAGCACGAAAGTGCAAGTGGAATGTTCATCCTTCGCAAGATGAAACAGAAGGTCTATTTTGAAATCCCGCTGAAGATGATGGGACGAGAGATGCTCATCGCCTCCACTGTAAAACGAACCAGTGATAATGGTAATGGAATTGTTGGTGCAAAACCGGAACCCATTCATATTACTTTTACCAAATCGGGAGAAGCTGTGCAGCTGAGGAGGATAAGCACAGACGTTGTTACAGACACCCCTGGCTCTAACATAGCTAAAGCCATAGATAAAAGTAACATTGGCTCCATTATGAAGAGCATGAAAATCGAAGCCTATAATAAGGACAGCTCTGCTGTTGTTATTGATATGACCAGTTTCTTTGTTGGAGATAACAAAGATTTGACTCCTTTTGATATCTACAGCCAGTACACTATGTTTTACGGGCTAAAGCGTGCAGAAAGCTTTCAGCAGGATAAATCATACCTGGGCGATATTAAGGCATTTAGTGACAATGTTGTTGTAACCAGCACGTTAAGCTATAATTATACTTTAACCGACCAAAGAACCAATAAAGCGATAGTGAAGGATCAGCCTTTTACTGCAGAGGTCTCCAGATCTATCGTTCTTTTACCTGAAGCTCCTGCCCGCCCGCGTATGCACGATTACAGGGTGGCAGTATTCAACACAGGTAAATTCCTGTTTGGAGAGCATGAACAGGCATCAAGGACAATTAATTACGCAAACCGCTGGAATCTCGAACCAAAGGATCCGGAGGCATATAAGGCAGGTAAACTCTCTGACCCGGTAAAACCTATAATATTCTACATTGACCCTAACTTCCCAGAACAATGGAGGGCACATATCAAAGAGGGTGTAGAGCAGTGGGGAGAACTATTTGAAGAGATAGGATTCAGCAATGCCATTAAGGCGCTTGACTACCCAACAGACGATCCGGAATTTGATCCGGAAAATGTTAAGTATTCATGCGTAAGATATGCCCCTATTGGAATTCAGAACGCAATGGGCCCATCATGGGTTGACCCGCGCTCCGGAGAGATAATTAATGCATCTGTGTATATCTACCATGATATGATCAAGCTCCTTAATAACTGGATGTTTGTTCAGATTTCTCCTGCAAACGAACGAATCCGCACAAAGAACATTCCAAATGATATAATGTATGATGGTCTTAGATATGTTACTGCTCACGAGGTAGGGCACTGTCTTGGCTTTATGCATAATATGAGTGCTTCAAATGCAATTCCGGTTGACTCTCTCAGGTCGCCTTCCTATACAAACACCACAGGAACAACTACTTCTATAATGGACTATGCAAGGTTCAACTATGTTGCTCAGCCTGGCGACTTTGCAAAAGGAGTAAAAGTCACTCCTCCCAGATTTGGTGAATATGATCGTTTCCTGATAAAGTGGAATTATAAGTATTACCCGGATGCAGAAACATCTGTTCAGGAAAAAGAGATTCTTACAAAGATGGTAAGCGAAGCAATTAAGGAGCCTGTTTACCGTTATGGAAAACAACTCTCTTATCCTCTTGACCCCCGCTCGCAAACCGAAGACCTTGGTGACGATGCTATAAAGGCATCTGAATATGGTATCGCAAATCTTAAATTCCTGATGGCAAATCTAAATTCATGGGTTGCTTCAGAAGATGAGGATTTAACATACAGAACAGAAATATACGAACAGATTGTATATCAGTATATACGCTATATTAACCATGTCTATGCCTGGTTAGGAGGTGTATATCTCAATGAGGTTTTGGTTGCAGACAACATGGTTCCATTCCAAAGTGTTGAGAGCGGCAAGCAAAGAGCAGCCCTAAGGTTTGTAATGAACCAGGTAAATGATTTAGAGTGGTTTGAAGAGCCAACTCTTCTGAAAAACATGAGCATTATTGGCTCTGCAAAGAATCTGCTTCAAAGAGTGCTTGCAGAGGCAATTGTTGCTGCTCCAAATAAAGTACACCTCTCTGCATCAATTTCTGAGGATCCGTATGATTTCTTTGAGGTATCAGATGAAGTGTTCGAGTTCGTATGGGAACCTGCTGTTAAAAGAACAAAGCTGACACCTGTTCAGAAGTTCCTGCAGACTCAATATTTAACTTCCGTACTTAGAAGCAGCAATGTTGCAAAAATGGTTTCGGGAAGAGGCATTAATGAAGGCGAAGGAGCAATTTCTTTGTACGACATTCTCTCAAAAGAGGATTTTAACGGCCGATTCACCTCCCTGCTTCAGACCACACGTGCTATGGAATTTGTTCCTGTAGCAGGATACGGAGTTCCTTCAACCAAGTTCAATCTTTTATTCAATCCGGAAAGCAACAGCTACCAGTATGTTGTAAAAACCAAAAAGGTACTGGAATCGATGAAAAGAGCCAGCATAAGTGATGAGGATAAAATGCACTACGAACTCTTGCTTAAAAAGTTAAACGCAGAATTGAACAATGACTAAATATGAAAATTACAAATAGATATATTGCAGTTTTAACTTTGACTTTTGCTCTTGCTGTTTCGGGGAGTCCGGAAATATCAGCCCAAAAAGCAAAGGAGAGCACCAGGAAGGAAAAGAGTGATACTACAAAAGTCACAAAAAGTCCATATGAAAAGCTCTTTGAAAAAAAGAAGGATGTTAAAACCAGCAAGGGTATAATGACCCTTCATAAAATTGAGAGCAAGCTCTATCTGGAAGTTCCTGTAAAACTTATGGGTGAAAGCTTCTTAATGAGCTCTGTAATTGAGAATGTAAGCAATATGGGGCTGAGTTATGCGGGGCAGCGAACTGCGCGTCCGCAGCATATCAGCTTTTCAAAGACTGATTCGCTGGTACAGATAAGATTGGTGAATCCACCTCAGCTTACAAACGAAAACGATAAAGGTATAAAGGAGGCTCTCAGAGAGAGTTCTGTTCCGCCAATAATAAACTCAACCCCCATTGTTGCGTGGAATCCGGACAGTACTTCGGTAGTCTTTGAGGCCACCTCCTTTTTCGTGAGCGGTAACAAATATATTGGAACACTCAACGCCAGCTCTTTTGGCGGGTTTATTCAAAAGGTCTCAAGCTTTAGCAAGGATCTCTCTTCACTTAAAGATGTAGCTGCATATGAAGAGAATGTCTCAATTCTGAGCGACATGACCTACACATTTAAAACCTTCTTTCTGGGAATGGAGTCCGGTGGCAGTGAGTACCTTACGGCAGAACTTAAAACAACCATTTCCAGGCTTCCGGCAATACCTTTTACACCAAGGGTTGCAGATTATCGCATAGGTACAGAAGTGACAGACTTTCAGCGTTTCAGCAGTGAAAAACAGGGTGTTGAAAGCGAATATTTTGCAAACAGATGGCGCATTGAACCGGAAAATAAGGAGGCATACATTGGAGGTGAGCTCAGCAAACCGGTAAAGCCAATTGTCTTTTATGTTGACACTCTGTTTACCCCTTCGTGGAGAGCAGCTGTTAAAAGAGGTATTCTAAAATGGAACAAAGCGTTTGAAAGTGCGGGATTTAAAGATGTGATTGAGGTTTATGATTACCCTTCGGCAACTCAGGATTCTCTTTTTGATGCCGCAAATATCTCATACAACGTTGTAAGATATGCGCAGATACCATCACGAAACATAGGCAGACAAATTAACATTGACCCTCGTACAGGAGAAATATTAAGTGCCTCAATCCTCTTTTTCCGCGACGCTCCAATTACTCTGCAGAGAGAGAGACTATACCAGACCGCAGAGGTTGAACCAGGGGTAAGATCATACGAACTTCCTGACAATCTCATGTGTGATGCAATTGAATTGGCCACTACCAGAGAGGCAGGTTTTTGTCTTGGACTTACTGCAAATTTCGCAGCATCTTCATGGATGAACACCGATTCTCTCCGCTCTCCTTCATTTACAGCAAGGGAGGGAATAACCTCCAGCGTAATGGATCAGATTAAATACAACTATGTAGCTCGTCCGGGAGACATAGAGAAAGGCGTTAAGCTAACAGCAGACCGTCTTGGCGTCTATGATTTATACGCAATTGACTGGTTGTACAGGTTGTATCCGGAAGGTGTAAACGAAAAAGAGGCGCTTAACAAAAAGATAGAGCAGAAAGCCAGTGACAGAAGATTCCTTTACGGGAAACAACAAAACTGGTCGGCCTATTTTGACCCTCGTTCGGCAGCAGAAGACCTTGGAAACGACAAGATTGCCTCTACCCGCTACGGAGTGGAGACCTTGAAGTATATTAGTGAAAATGCAACTGATTGGGTAAACAAAGACAATGTAGATGAATCTTATCGTGAACTTTTTGTTGACTTTATTTTCCTGAAACTTTACGACTATTACAGAAGTCTGATGGTCAATATTGGTGGTATTGAGATTAACCCTCGCTACGAAGGCGATCCGGCACCTTCATATGTGCCTGTCAGCCGCAAAATTCAGAAAGAGACTCTGGCATATATGCTGGAACAGGCAGACAATATGGATTGGCTTGATAATAAAAAGCTGCTCCAAATGTCTGGTATGAATGCATCCCTTTCTACATATTTTGCAAACAATCTTGCGTCATTACCACTGCAGAGGATTGCCATGGTAGCATTTACTCAGCAGAAAACTCATCCGGAACCTGTTCCGGCCAGTTATGATGGCCCATACACAGTTGATGAAATGATAGGTGATATGTTGAATTTTGCCCTGAAAAACATCAGCAGGGGGAATGTACCAACCAAGACACAGAAGGCGGCGCTGTTTGCAACGACACAATTACTCCTGAACAACTCGGCACTGCCTGTGGTTGATAAGGCCAGAGCCGCAAATGCAAAAACATTCCAGCTGGTTGAGACTGATGGCCAATATGCATACCAGAATCTTATGGCGAGATGCTATCCACATCAAATTGAAACCGAACCGGCAAATACATTGAATGCGGGCGTTGCTGATGCACTGGCACAGAATTCATCAAGATATAATATTGCGCCAGCTTCATCTTTTGAAGTGCTTACATCCATCAAGTATCTCACAAATCAGGATATTTCTCCGGTTTTTTACAAACATCTGCTTGCCCTCAGAAAGCAACTGGGCAAAGCATCAAGAAGAGCATCAGATGACTTGACAAAGAGCCAGATAGATTATCTGATACAGGTAATTGATAAAGGCACAAAATAACTATAGACACCAAAAAAAAGTTTTTTTAGTTTAGTTTGATTTTTTGGTTCTGTCGAGGCCGGTCGTGAGATCGGCCTCTTTGTTTATATAAAGAAAGGCCCCCTGGGATTGGGGACCTTTCAAACCTAACTATGAAAAATTTAAATACAAAAATGGTTGCTTTGCAGCCGCGGGGCGGGAAGCCCCGCATGGCTCGTCAGCCTAATCTCTCGCCTCACCTTAACTTCAAATCACTAAAAACTTTAATTAAAACTTTTCTATGGCATCGACCTCACGGCCGGTTGTTTTTATAAACAGCCACCCGGCTGTTATGCGTGTGTAACGCGTTATAAGTGTTTATAACTATTTAACGAGTGCTTCGTATTTCTTTGAAACGGCTTCCCAGTTGATTACGCTCCAGAAGGCCTCTGCGTAATCGGGGCGCTTGTTCTGATATTTCAGGTAGTATGCGTGCTCCCATACATCCATTCCCAGGATTGGGTTGCCTTTTTTCTCGGCAACATCCATAAGCGGATTATCCTGATTAGGTGTTGATGATACGAAGAGTTCGCCTTTGTCGTTTACGCTAAGCCATGCCCAGCCACTTCCAAAACGTGTCTTTCCTGCGTCAAGGAACAACTTCTTAAGTTCGTCCATTGAACCGAATGCTTTTACTATAGCAGCTTCGAGCTTTGCCGATGGTTTTCCGCCGTTTACCTTCATCACCTCCCAGTAGAGAACGTGGTTGAAGAATCCGCCTCCGTTATTGCGCACCGCAGGTGAGTGCTTGCTCATGTTTGCGAATACTTCGTCAAGAGTTTTGTTCTCCAGATCTGTACCCTTTACTGCATTCATGAAGTTGTCAAAGTATGCTTTATGGTGGCGGCTGTAGTGGATTTCCATTGTGAGCTTGTCGATGAATGGTTCCAGTGCATCGTAAGCATATGGTAATTCAGGAAATACTAATTTGTTTATAGTTGTCATGGTTATTTTATTTTTATTGTTACTCTTGTTGTCTGCTTCTCCTGCAAAAACTGCCAGCGGCAAAAGCGCCAGAGAGAGCATCAGCATTAATTTTCTCATAAGCGATAATGTTAATCGTTATTGGTAATGCATTATAAACAGAACACCCTTAATTTGGTTTAGGGCGGACTATCTATCGCTGTATAGATGCAGTCTATAATACCCGATTGGCCCGGACAGAAGTTTCCTGGCAGGATATGTGAGAATTCGCAGATAATCAGCATATTAAATTTTGAGAAAACAGATTCGTTCAGATTTCTAAAAAGCTTTATGTTTGATAATCAATAAATTGTCACATATCCTGCCAGGCAATAATTTGGTGCCTGGCTCTGCCAGGCGGGAGTTAGCCTTCGGCAAAGGTTTTTCATCCTTGCATGTATATGGGGTGTTTTGGTTTGCGGTGGGTTGCCGGGTGATGTTTTTGGGGCACCCGTGCGGCTGTAAATTGCTGACTGATAGCACTTAGCCCGTTGGTCTGACATCTCAGATGTCAGACCAACGGGCTATGAGGTCATAATCTGCAACTTACAGCCGCACGGGTAGCAATGAAAATCTGCGGAAATGCTCATCAGGACGATAAAAGCGCGCGCAGCGCTGCACCGTCACCGGCAGCGGAGCTGACGGTACCTTCTTTTGAACTCTGGCAGAGTTTCACCGGCACCGGCGGTTTTACCTGCGCTCGTAAACCACAAACTCAAACGGGTGCGGGTATTTTTCGCCGCGTTCATTATATTCTTCGGTGAGTTTGTTCCAGCTGGCCGGGTCGATATCCGGGAAGAAGGTGTCGGCGTCGGGAACGGCGGTGTAAACCTGGGTTATGTAGAGTTTGTCTGCAAGCGGAAGGGCTTGACGGTAAATCTCGCCTCCGCCTATCACAAAGTGTTCATCTGCCCTTGGAAGCGAATTTATTGCCTCCTCAAGTGAGCCGAATACCTCTGCGCCCGGGAGAGAATCGGCCTTAAGAGTTCTGCTGATTACTATGTTGCGGCGGTTGGGGAGCGGCCGGCCTATCGACTCCCAGGTTTTTCTGCCCATGATGACGGTGTGCCCTCCGGTTACTTTTTTGAAGTACTTCAGGTCTTCGGATATGTGCCATAAAAGCTGATTATCCTTTCCTATTGCGCCATTTGTTGCGATTGCCACTATTATTGAAATCATAATTGCTTTACCTTTGTTATAGTAATACAAATATACTTATTACGGGGGTTTTTCTGAAAAAGATACTCACAGGATTTGACCAGGAGGGGGAAGAGGTGGAGTCAGAAGTAGGGTGCAGGCGTCCCAAAACGGTATAGTTTCAGAACACACCAAAAAGCAAATTATCATGAAAAAGAGATTTTATACTTATTTAATCCTGGCCGGAACTATAGTTCTGGGCCTGTCATCATGTACTAATGATGAGATTTCGAGCGACAAGGCAACACTTGTGGTAAAACTGACCGATGCGCCTGCCAATTACGAGGAGGTGCTCATTGATGTGCAGGATCTGCAGATTCACGCATCAAGCAATGAAAACGAAGGAAGCTGGGTGAGTCTTCCGGTAAATAAAGGTGTTTACAACCTTCTTGATTTCAGGAACGGTCTTGACACTCTTCTGGCTACAATTGAACTCCCTGCCGGAAACATATCACAAATGAGACTTGTGCTTGGAAGCAATAACAGGGTTAAAGTTGACGGTGTTTACCACAACCTGGACACTCCTTCTGCACAGCAATCGGGACTTAAGTTTCAGATTAACGCGCAACTCGAAGAGGGCGTAGTTTACGAACTCTGGATTGACTTTGACGCTGCAAGATCGATCGTTGCCAAAGGAAACGGCGGCTTCTCACTCAAACCGGTTATCCGCACATTTAATGAGGCTGCCACAGGCGCAATAAGGGGAATCGTCCTTCCTCTTGCAGCTAATCCAACAGTGAAGGCGATTGCCAACGGAGATACACTTGCAACAATCGCTGCCGAAGATGGCAAGTTTATGTTCAAGGGCGTTGACCCGGGTTCATACAAAATTGTGATTGAACCGCTTGCCGGCTATGTTGGAAAAACAATTGAAAATACTGCAGTAGTAGTTGGTCAGGTAACCAACCTGGGAACAATAACCCTTGACCCGGTTGCTGCTCCTACACAGCAATAGGCGCTTTGATTCCGGGGTGCGGATTGTACCCCTCTAGTTCAAAGTCTTCATACTTAAACCCGAATATGCTTGTCACGTTCGGGTTTATTTTCATTTCAGGCAGAGGCCGCGGCTCCCTTGAAAGCTGAAGGTTCACCTGCTCGAAATGGTTGGTATAGATATGCGCATCCCCAAAGGAGTGGATAAAGTCCCCCGGCCGCAGCCCGCACACCTGCGCCACCATCATCGTAAGCAGCGCATACGACGCAATATTGAACGGCACACCCAGAAAGACATCGGCACTCCTCTGGTAAAGCTGACAGCTGAGCCGTCCCTCTGCCACATAAAACTGAAACATCGCATGACACGGCGGCAGCGCCATTTTATCTACCTCGCCCGGATTCCACGCACTTATAATGTGCCTGCGGGAGTCCGGATTCTTTTTGATTCCCTCTATCAAGGCCGACAGCTGATCGACCGTTTCGCCTTCTGCTGTTTTCCACGCTCTCCACTGCCTTCCGTAAACCGGGCCCAGGTTGCCGTTTTCGTCGGCCCACTCATCCCAGATTGAAACCCCGTTATCCTTGAGGTATTTAATGTTGGTATCGCCGGCAATGAACCAGAGCAGCTCATGAATTATCGACTTCAGGTGCACCTTCTTTGTGGTCAGAAGCGGAAACCCCTCCTCCAGATTGAACCTCATCTGGTAACCGAACACACTCTTCGTTCCCGTCCCTGTGCGGTCTGCCTTAAGAGTTCCGGTCTCCATTATATGTCTGAGAAGGTCTTGATATGCTTTCATGTGAGTTGTAGATTGAATAGAGGTTTGTGAAGACAAATATAGTGAAAATGGAGACAAGCGAGCCACGAATCCTGCCAGGCCGGATTCTCAGAGTTTATCTATCTCTTCAGAGTCACAGTTCACACAGTGGTTTTCGGGAATGCTCGCTTTCATTGTTTCGTTACATTTTCTGCATCTGTACCAGTTGTCATCTGTAATGTAGTTCCCGCCCTGAATATGAATCACTTTGCCCTCAATAAGAGCGTGAGCAATATTTTTTCTGGCTTTGTCGTACAACCTGGTAAATGTTGGCCGGGATATGTTCATCTTGATTGCTGCCTCCTCCTGGTTCAGGTTTTCATAATCTGCAAGGCGGATAGCTTCGTACTCTTCATAAAGAAGAACAACACTTTCAAGTTCCCTCATAGGTATGCCAAAAGGTTTATAGCCCTTCATCATGGGTGGCATGGATATTCTTCTGTGACGCTTTCGGTTAGGCATTATTTAAGATTTCTCAGGTAGTAATTGTACCCGTTATAATAAGTCTTGATTATACTATTCTGTTGTATCAAAGATTCAACTACCGCAAAATTAGCATTATTTTCCCTGATAAGTTTTTGCAAACTATCCTCTCTTAGCGGATGGACAGCAGTAATATTCATTATATCACTCACCAGATCACCTGTGGAGGCAACTCCGGTTCCCTCAAAACCACTAATGAGTTCAGTATTTATACCACTGTCTCTGTAAATTTGCCATGCTGCAGCTAGACTCTGCGGATTTGCGGCACTTACAGATTTTACTGCAGGAGGCCTTATTGGCAGAGATACATAAGACACTTCAGAATTGAGAGAGGCAATGAATGATGCATTTTTTTGAAGAAGCTCAGAAGAGTCGTTGAAATTGGCAATGAGCATTGTCTCTGTATGAAGTTTACCACTGAATGATTTTGCAAAAACAGAGATTCCCTCAAGAATTTTTTTCAAAGAGAGTGATTCATGAGGTCTGTTTATTTTCATCCAATAATCGCTGTCAACGGAATCAACTTTTAAAGAAACCCAGTCTGCCTCAGCAAGCTCCTCTCTTACATTAGGGCTGGCAATGAGCGATGAGTTTGAGATTACCGCAACGGGAAAACCAAACTGCCTGAGCAATCTTATAGATTTTCCCAAATTTAGATCCAGCGTAGGTTCGCCATTTGACACAAATGTTAGATAATCTGGTAAATCCTTTTTGTCCAACTTGTTCAGATGACTCTCAACATGCGCTACAATATCCTCCGGCTCATAAAATACCTCTCTTGTCACAGTAACATGATCTGTCAATCCTATCTGACAGTACACACAACTGTATGAGCACTTTTTATGAGCCGGGATATTGTTTATACCCAGGCTTTTACCTAACCTCCTGGATGGCACGGGGCCAAAGGCAATCATTGGGTTTAACCCTGATTACCACTCCGCCTTCCCATTCCACGGCCGGCACCATTGCCCATACCTCGTCCCGCACCGTTTCCCGCTCCGCGACCGGCTCCTCCATTACCTCGACGGCCGAAGCCTCTTCCGGCTCCCGGAGCAACGTTATTTGTGTTTGCATCATTATTGGGGGTTGCGCATAAACCCACTCCTCTTCCGGTTCCGGGACCTTGTCCCAGAGGGCCTGATTTGTCTCTTCCTGGCATAATTTCTAAAAATTTAGAATTGTTAATAAATGTTTGTGATGCAAATATAGTAATTAAAGTGAACATATGTTCATTTGAATGAATATATTTTCAGAAATTAATCATCGCGAGAGCCCGCACCGCGAGAACCCGTGAGAGCCCGCACCGCGAGCCCGCACCTCAGAGGTAAAGTGTCAAATAGTTGTATATATGCGACTTAAGAATTATTAACCACTCTGTTTTACATTCTGTTGTTGAATTATTTGACACTTTACCTCTGAGGCAAGACCGGCCAACAACATTTTTTGTTACATTTGGGTATTCATCAAAATCCCTAATCATGAAATCATTATCATTCCGCAAGGTCGCAAGATTGTTTGCAGCTGTCTGCCTGGTTACCTTTATGGCTCTTACTTTTCAGAACTGTACCAAGGCTCCGGCTCCAAATGAGAATTACTCACAGTTGCCAAGTTCGTTAATGCCTCCAATGTCAGGGACAGGGCCATACGAAGCTCAGATTTTGGTATGGAGAGTATACACAAATTCATTCGAAGAGTTCTACGTTCAGCACAGGAGTGCAGAGTCGCTAACAATGGATCTTGCGAAAGGAGTGTCATCTATACAGAATATCGTGATGATGAAATTTGGCAACGCCGCAAAAGCGCTTTATAAACTGGACTCCCTGTTTGTTGAAAACATCTGGACAATGACTAACGGAAACGAGCCCGCAGCAATGCTCGCAGAAATTGCCCCCGTGGAATTTCCAACCTACACCGGCGCTGGAATTTTTTTAAACTACATAAATTCGTGGGGAGCCTTTAAGCCACAGATTAATGCCATTATCAAGAAGGCCGATACTCAAACTCCTGAAGGAAAGGAGCTGAGAGCGGCCGCAGAAGATTTTGTGACTAAAGTAAGCTCTTGCACATCAACAATGTTACAGCTAAGATGAAAATCTCAGGAATCCGCAAAAGCATCAGAATAGCCGTCAGCATAGCCATTGGCCTGACTATGGGCCTTGCCATGGTGACTGCAGAAACCCAACCGGCGCAGGCGCAAACAAGGGGGATTGTCCTCACGCATTACATTTTCCCAGAATTTACAGAGGGGTATATTTTTCTTAAGGGTGGGCCGATAAACAAGGGCTCGCTTAATTTAAACGCCCTCACAGAGGAGGTGGTTTTTATGAGCAAGGGGAAGGTTCTGGCCATTGGCGAAAACGAAATTGGCAGGGTCGATTCTGTTGTGATTGCCGGAAGGAGGTTTGTTGTTTTCAATAAAAAGTTTGTTGAGGAGCTCTGGCTGAGCCCTGCGTCAGATGGCGCACATCTCGCAAAAAGCCTCTGTGCCGAATACAAATGCTCAGTAATTGCCCCGGGGAAACCCGGCCCTTACGGAACCACATCTCAGACCTCATCGACGGTAACAATGTCCACATTAGTTGGAGGCGGAGCGATCTACAAGCTCTCCCTGCCCGAAGGCTACAAAACCAAACCCTATATTAACTACTGGATAAACAAAGGCAGCCAGTCAGAGAAGTTCAGCACCATAAATCAGCTCCGGAAGCTCTACCCGCATAAGGCAGATTTTATGAAAAAGTACCTGAAGGAGCATAAGGTGAAGATTGAGGATATAGATGCGGTGCGGGATTTTGTGATTTTTCTTGAAGAGTAAATTTTTTGGTGACAAAAGCTCACCGGCCGGCCAGCTTACAACTAACACATCAGAACAATATGCAACAGCTTAGAGACTCAAACACCAACCCCGACCCGCATACCATTGCATCGGCATTAGGCAGCTCCTGGCCGGCTTACGAAAAGCTAGCCGGAGAGATTTCCGGGCCGCCATTTAACATAACATTTGAGTGGCGCTGGTATAACGACGGCAAGGCCTGGCTTTGCAAAGCAACCGCCAAGGGCAAAACCGTCTTCTGGCTGAGCGCCTGGGATGGCTATTTCAAAACCGGCTTCTACTTCACGGAGAAAACCGGCGCCGGCATTGCCGCCCTTGAGATTGACCCTGCACACAAAGCTGCCTTCGCCTCAGCAAAACCCATAGGCAAACTCATTCCGCTTACGCTGGATATAAGGGAGGAGCAGGATCTTAAGGATTTACTGGAGCTGATAACCTGCAAGCAAAAAGGATCTGCAGGGAAGAGCTAAAAGAGAAATTTAAAGATTAATTGCTGCTCTTTTTGGGAGAAACAGGTCTCTCAGACCTAGCCCGCTTTTAATAGCAAAGAAGATATACAGGATTGTGAAAGTGCCATCAATAACTCCCGTAAACCAAAATGTAGAAGGGAAACCTTCTGCAAAAATCATAAATATATAAAGCTGTATTATATAAAACAGCCTGCCAATAATAAGACATCCCACATTGAACGCATATCTTTTGATGTTAAAAGATGATAAAAACTGAAGATATGCAAAGCAGATAAAAAACGATCCGAGGAATATTGCAAAGAATGGATCTATTGGCGGATTATCAATTTGACGTCCTGTGCCTATGAAAAAGATGTATAATATTCCTGCAATTGTATCCCAAATTCCGCTGGCAAAAAATGTGAAAGCCAAAAGTCGCAAATACTTATTTTTCATGGCAAAATTTATTATTGTTATTAATTTGTAAATATACTTGTAAAAGTTTTTGAGTCTCAAATATATTAACCCAAGAGGGTTTAAACAAACGCTGAATGTGAAATACATAAAAATACAAATTCTCGAAATGAAAACAGCAAAGGAATATATCGCCTCCCTGCCGCAAGAGCGCAGAGAAGCTATGCTGACACTCCTGAACTGCCTCAGGGAAAACCTTCCGGCGGGCTTTGAGGAGGGAATCAGCTACGGGATGATCACATTCTCCGTTCCGCTCTCCACCTACCCCAAAGGGTACCACGCCACCCCCGGCCAGCCGCTGCCGTTTCTGAGCCTTGCTTCGCAAAAGGGGCACATCGCCCTCTACCATCTGGGGATTTATATGAATCCCCCTCTGCTGGAATGGCTTAAGGCCGAATACCCCCGCCACTCCGCCACCCGCCTCGATATGGGCAAAAGTTGCATCCGCTTCAAAAAGCCCGACCAGATTCCCCTCACCCTAATCGCCCAGCTCGCCAAGAAGATGACAGTCGAGGAGTTTGTGGAGATTTATGAGGGGGTGATAAATAGAAAATAAAATCTAGAGTTTAATAACAAATAAGGATTAATCATTAGAAATCAAATAGCTATCTTTACAGTAGATTATTACAAATATCTTGTTTCATAACAG
>Ga0351881_1071_pt1 | contig 28780 bp, 18 predicted proteins | sample BONcelFGM3001E15_FD_206769 | JGI IMG/M metagenome (GOLD analysis project Ga0351881, IMG submission 206769) | Enriched cells from coal bed in the Powder River Basin, Montana, United States - BONCAT cells FGM rep3 HSBNCT.FGM.300.1.E15 ...
GGGCCGTACACCACGCCCTTGAGTGTGACCGTGCCCTCGGCTGCAAGATCGGAAACCGAGGTCGCGGCCGGCGCCGGGGCACTGGCTCCGCCGCCTCCGCCGCAGCCGGCGTACAGCACCGTTGCGACACACAAAATCAGCCCCAGCAGAGCCTTTTTTGCGGTATGATGGGTGATAATCATGACGGGGATGGGGAGCCGCACGGATTCGCAGCAAGCGGGGTTCCGGTCAGTTGCAGATGTACCGTTGTAATCGCTGTGCCGTTTCATCAACGCGCCTCCCTGCTGTTGTCTTTCCCTTTGCAATCACATGCTAAACACAATTTGCAGAAAATCGGATCATGCGCCGCAGCGCAAAATCGCGTATAATAATGGAATCGAGAATAGGAAATGGATTTTCTGCCCATGATTAAAAAACCGCCCCTTCTGCCAGACGACCCGGAACAGCGCTACGCCATGCTCAAAATGGTTGGCGAAGTGGCCCCTTATTACAAAACCCTGGGAATGATTGTGGACCACCTGGAGCCGGGCCTGGCGCGCCTCAGCCTGTGCATGCGCCGCGAACTCAGCCAGGCCTTGGGCATCATGCACGGCGGCGCCATCGCCTCGGTTGCCGACTCGGCCGTGGCCCTGGCCCTGCTCACCACCACAGGGCAGAAAAACCGCATCGTGACTGTTGAATTCAAGATTAACTACCTCGCGCCCGTGGTGGACGGCACGGTTGTGGCCGAGGCCAAAATCCTGTTCAAGGGCCGCGATCTGGCCTACGGCGAAGTGGATATCCGCGTGGGCGAGACACTCGTGGCGCGCGCCACAAGCACGTACTTCATGATGCCCGAAGAATATGAATGAACCGCCCCGCGTGGATTTATCTATGAATTGAATCAGAGTTCCAACATCATGGAGAGCCGGGATACAATGGACAAAACCCTTACCGAAAAACTCAAGGAAAAAGGCCTTGCTGCGGGCGCGCATAAAGTGGGTGTGGCCCACCCGGACGCGGTGATGCAACTGGACCCCCAAAGCGACGCCCGGCGCCTACTGCGCGGCGCGCGCAGCATCGTGATCGCGCTCGTGGCCGACCCGCCCGCCATCCGTACAGCATCCGACGGCGAAGAATACATGAGCCTGGCGTACCCGGGGTACCAGCTCGCAGACGGCGCAGCCGCCGCCATGTGCGGGCTGCTCAAGAAAAAGGGTTATAAAATTAAGGAAATTGTGCGCGTATGGCACAAGGCGCGCGATAAAGACGGCAAATCCATACCCACCCTGCAACTCAAAAGTGCTGCCGTGGCCGCGGGTTTCGGCCAGATCGGGCTCCACACCCTGCTCATAACACCGAATTATGGTCCGCGCGTGCGCCTGTCCGGATTCGTTACCGATGCGCCCCTGGAACCGGATGAACCATTTGCCGATGACTTGTGCGATGACTGCGGCGCATGCGCCCGCGCATGCCCCTCGGGCGCGATCGTGGAAGGCAAAACCTTCGGGTTTTTGACGTGTTCCGCATACCTGTTCGCGGGCCTCAGCATCAAGGAACTGCGCCCGGCCATGCGTTCCGGCGATCTCGAAACCCTGCGCTGCAATGCCGAACGCCTCGCGGAATCCGTTTCCGGATGGGTCAGCTCCGTGGGCCGCGGCCGCCGCCTGTACTACACATGCGGCAATTGTTTGCGCGTGTGCGCGGCAGAAGCCAGGTTCAACAAACACAATGTCCCGGCCCAGGAAGCAACCGGAGATTAAATTCGCCCGACTTCGATTTACTCATGCTCTAACCATTGACATGTATTGTTCGTACGTGTTATTTTAATGACACACTGGTTCAACCAATATCCGCATGCCAGGAAAGGCCAATTATGAACAGCCAAAGCATGGAATCCCCTCTCAACCCCGTATCGGGAATTGCGCCGGTCAAGCGCAACCGAGTAGCCGACCAGGTGCTGGCGCAACTCGTAAATCTGATTGTTTCCGGGCAATACCTTCCCGGCCAGAAACTTCCGCCGGAACGCACCCTGTCCGACACCATGGGCGTGAACCGCACATCCCTGCGCGAAGCCCTGCGCCGCCTCGAAGCCATGGGCCTTATCACCGTGCGCCAAGGCGACGGCATCACCGTGCAGGACCAGTCTCTCAACGCCACCCTGGAATTCGTGAAATTCCTGGTGTCCGCGGGTTTGAGCCTGGACCGCAAATTTATTCTTTCCCTGGAAGAAACGCGCCGCCTGTTCGCAATCCAGATGATCCGCCTGGCCGCGGATCGCATGGACCAGGAGAGCAGGGAGCGGCTCAATGCCGTGATTGCGGATTTTCCAAAAGAAATGAGCCAGGACCTGTTGTCCGGGGAATGGGATTACCGCCTGTTCCTGGAAATTGCCCGCGCCACAAAAAACACAGTTTTCGTTTGTTATTTGAATTCGATCAGGACCAGTTGCTCAGCCTGGGTGAGCATAACGCGAAACTGGTCAAGGCCCTGTCCGCCGGCAAAAAGAAGAAAGCCGTGAAAATGGTGGATCTGCGCATGCAGCAGGACACCGAGACTCTGGCCGCCTTGCTCGAACACATGCCGCCCCAGCCCATTGAATAATTTATACTGATCATTAAACAAAGAGCTTTCACGGAATCGGACGGGGTGCGAACAATGGTAGAAATAGTGGACCAGGACATATCCGGGATCATCTTTGATATACAGCACTACGCAGTTTATGACGGGCCGGGCATCCGCACATGCGTGTTTTTCAAGGGCTGCCCTTTGCGGTGCGCCTGGTGCCACAACCCCGAGTCCCAGAAGGTTAAACCCGAAGTCTCGTATTTTAAAGATCGGTGCACGGCATGCGGCGCATGTGTGGACGCCTGTCCCAACCGCGCGGTGCGCCTGGTCAAAGGGCGGGTGGTGCGCGACGCGGATCGGTGCGTGGTGTGCGGGGCCTGCGCCACAGCCTGCCTCAGCAATGCCACCGAAATCATCGGCAAAACAATGACAGTGCGCGAAGTCGCCGAGAAAGTGGCCGGCGACAAGCCTTTTTACGACAATTCCGGCGGCGGGGTCACAATTTCCGGGGGCGAAGCCACGGCCCAGCCCGATTTTCTGCTTGCACTCCTGCGCGCATTCCGCGGCCTGGGCATTCATACTGCGCTCGAAACCTGTGGCTTTTTCAGGCCCGATCTCGTGGATAATCTATGCGAACTTGTGGATCTGTTCCTATATGATTTCAAACATTCGGACAGCGATCAGCACACTAAACTCACGGGTGTGGCCAATACGCGCATCTGTGAAAATTTCCGCTCCATTCTTGCCTGCGCCGGGCCGGAGCGGGTGCTGCCGCGCGTGCCACTCATCCCGGGCGCCAACACAGACGCGGTTACGATGCGCGGCATCATCCATAATCTCAAAGATGCGGGCTATGCCGGCCCTGTGCATCTCATGCCCTACAATTCCATGGCCCGCACCAAGTGGGAGAAAATCGGCCGTTCCAGCGAATATGCGGATATGGGCCAACTGCACGAAGACGATATTGAGCGCATTTCCAGGCAACTTCAGGATGCCGGGTTCAGCGTAACCGTTAATCATTGAATTCAAAAGGTCCGACCAATATGTGATTGTTTGTCTGATTTATCAGCTTTTTGGCAAGTCCTGCCGTTGTGTCAATTTGTGCTTGTCGCGGCCCCCGCCTGATCCTTCATGAAATTCAATCCCTCAGCGCGGTTGCGTTTCATGGACTGATATAGATCGGTGCTTGCGGAACTGTGGCAATCATGCAGGCAAAACATGAAATCAAAGACCGGCAATGCGCATAAACAGTGCTGTCCTCCTTGTCAGTTTCTGAATTGTTTGATGTTTTAATTTGTGTTTAAAAACGAACTTACAGTCCCTGATGGCTCCATGTTTGCGCAATTTCTTTATAAGCCGTGAAACATAAACGCACCATGCGTGTTTATGAGATTAGTAAAGTGTGGAATTATTGCAGGGCAGCTTGTCAAGCAAAGCGTTATGCAAAATGGCAAAGAAGGTGTTTCGATGAATAGTACGGACCCGGCATCCATAAAATACACCCTTGAATATGAAACCGACGGGGTTTTCATGTCAGTCAACACGGATGAACCTGTGTCCGAAGATGTTGCGCGCAGAAAACTGGTGGTTGAACTTGGCCGCACGGTTAAGCACTTGAATGAGAAGCAGCTTCTTTTTGCGGAAATTCCGCCAAACAAGAAAATCCTTATCGCGCCGTCCCAGGAAAAGAGCCGGGATGCAGTGCTGGAAGCTATACTGTCGGACGATGGCGTATCCGTACTCATGCGTATGGAGCCGCCCGTGGGGCTGGGCCTGGCCCCAACCCGCGAGCAGGCGCTCGAAATGCTCGACGCCTGCGGGGCTGTGTCGTTCCGTTTCGATATGGATAAAATCAACGAACTGCTCGCGTCCGAGCATCCTGTGCCATTCACAATCGTTGGAGAAAAAGCCGATGGGGACGTGGACCTGATCGTGTCCAAGGACAAACTTCACGTATCCGCAACCCTGATTCCACCTTTCGGCGGCGAACCGCTCACCGTGGAAGCAGCCGTTAAGCAATTGGCGGATTTGGGAGTGCAGGCGCCGTTTGTGGATGAACGGAAAATCCGGTACATGCTTGAGGCGGAAAAGTACGGCGAAACCTTTTATGCGGCCAACAGCGCGGCCCCGGAGCATGGCGCCGACGCCTGGCTGCAGCCCCTGTTCGACCTGGAAAATCCCAAGCCGAGGCCCAGCATCACCGATGAGGGCGATGTGAATTACTACGAGCTGGGCGTGTTCTCCACGGTGCGCATCGGCGACGAAGTAGCCCGGATCATTCACGCCACCCCGGGCCGCGACGGGATCACCGTTTTCGGCCAGCCCATTCCCGCAAGAAAGGGCCGGGACATCACCGCGCCATGCGGCAATAACACGGACGTGTCCGGCGCCGATGCCGACGTTATTGTATCCACAATCAACGGCCGGCCCTATATCATCGCCAACAAGGCGTCCGTGGAACCGGTTCTGGATGTGGGCGGCAACGTGGATTTTTCCACAGGAAACATCGAGTTCAAAGGGTTCGTGAATATAAAGGGCAATGTGATCTCCGGATTCAAGGTAAAGGCCTCACACGACATCAATATCGAGGGAACCGTGGAAGCCGCGGACATCGATGCCGGCGGCGACCTGGCCATCAAGCAGGGCGTGGCGGGACAGGGCAAGGCGCAGATTCACGCCGGCGGCGATTTGTTTACAAAATATCTGGACAAGGCCACTGTGGTGGTGGACGGCAATCTCGTGGTGTCCGAATCCATCCTGCATTGCGACGTAAGTGTGGATGGCGGCGTGTTTCTGGGAGACAATGCATCCAATCCCAGGGCGGGCCGCATCATCGGAGGCGTTATCCGCGCCAAATCATCGATCAAGGCCAATGTGATCGGCAATGAGCTTCAGACCGAAACCCACCTGGAAATCGGCCTGTCCAAGACTGTCCGGGCCACACTCTCGCGCATGGAAAAACAGATTGAGGATCGGGAGCGGGAAGCGGAGAATATGCTCAAATCGCTTCAATATATAGAAAAGAAAATACAGACCGGCAACGGCAATGCCGACATACAGGCGCAGAAACGCCAGGCCACCATTGAGGCGTACCACAAGAAAACCTTGATTCGAAAAGCCAGGGAAAAGATTGACCAGATCCGCGACAGCATCATCAGCGGCGGCCTGGCCGGAAGCAAGGTGCTTGTCAAAAACACGCTGCATCCGGGCGTAACCATAGCCATCCTGGATTCGCGCAGAAAATTCCCCCGGGAAAAATCCGAAGTCGTGGTTTATGAAATGGACGGCGAAATTTATACAACGGAATACAGCGCCGCCTTTGCCGAAAAAAACAGGCCAGCGCCCATGCACGCCGTTTAGGCGCAGTCCCGGAAATCAGCAGGCATAATTCCGAGGTTCCGGGCCGCGTGGCATACGGATTCCTCCCCCGGCAGTATTTCATTAATGCATCATTATTTTGATCTCCCGGCGCACTGCCGCTAAAATGTCGGTGTTCGCCATAATATTCGTTTCCGGGAGATTCCATGAGCCAACCGTTTCGTTTCACAGGAAAATTTATATTTATTGTCTGCGCGTCTGTACTATTGGCGCTGTGCGCGGGCCGCGCGCCGCGCGCCCAGATTTTGACGGCCATGCAGGGCAAAGACACCTATGAAATCAAGGTCATCACATACAACGTGTGCGGCCTGCCGGACTTCATCACCTATGACCGCGGCCTGGCGCCCACAAAAGACAGGTTCTCGTATATCGGCGAAAAACTTCAGGATTACGACATCATCGCCCTGCAGGAGGTTTTTATCCCCGAGCGCGGCATCATCGAGCAGAAGCTGAAAAATTTTTATGTGGCGCGCGGCACGGATGTGGGCCAGGTGCAGATCCTTGGCAGCGGCGTGTACTCATTCACCCGCTGGCCCGTGGTCCAGTCGCATTTCGAGAAATGGGTGTTTCTTAAAAACGAAGACGCCATGAGCCTCAAAGGCTTCGTGGCCGCGCGCGTACAGGTGTCCCCGAACCTCACCATCGACGTGTACAGCCTGCACGCGCAGACCGGCAAGAGCGAGCGCAAAAAAGAAAATAACCAGCAACTCTACGATTACATGAAATATATGTCCCTGGGCAAGGGCAACCCCATCCTGCTCATCGGCGATTTCAACTGCCGCCTGCATAACGATATCTGCACGCACATGATCGACATCATGGATCTGCAAACCGCCGACCCCACGGACACGCACGTGGACCACATGTTCTACAACGAAAATAATTCAGGCTGGACCATTGAAGTCAAAGATGCGGGTTTCGCATTCGAAGAAAAAATCAAAGGCGGCCTGCCCAGCGACCACAGGGCGGTTGAAGCGGTGTTTGTGTTCAAGAAAAAAGAGTAGGATAGATGGTGGGGCCAGTATAGAAGAGATTATTTCTCAAGGAATTCTTTGTATTTGTCAGGCGATAGGTCGATTTCTCTTACAATCTCTCTGATAAGCGGTCTTGCAAGGTCTCTGCCGGCGTGGTTTGGCACGGTTGTGGATCGTCCGTCCGGGTGTCTGAAAAACAATGGCTCCCTTTTTGCCTCACACATTCAAATCCCATCCGGGTTAAAATTCTGTTCATTGTTTTGAAATCAACAATGGGAAGCTTTGTCATCCAGCAACCTCGATTTGCTGCAGTCCGACAAAGTGGGGCAGGTCTTCCAGGTTCCCCTTGAATTCTTCAATGCATAATTCCAGGATTTCCTTGAGGTTGATGCGCAATTCATCCAGTGTGGCAGCCTGCGAATGAGCGCCCGGAATCCCGGGAACGATACCCACATAAAGTTTGGTTTCCGGATCCCATTCCACGTAAGCTGAAAACGTTTTCATGGCATGCTCCCTTCATATTCAGAATCATCAATAGAGCATATTTTAATTGTACTGTGAACTGCGCGGCCTTGCCAGTCCGGATATAGCTTGAGAAAGTAGAAATGAGGTTCGGGGTATTGAAAATTTACGTGCTGGACATCTGGATCCGCTTCATGAGTTGCTCCCACCTGTGGTCGGTGGCGGCCTGGTACTGGGCGATGGCGGCGTCGTCCACGTGTGCGAAGCGGCCCTGGGATTTGATGTAATCGGCCACGGGCCGGCCCTCTGGCTCCATGGTGAGGCGCCAGGTTTCGCCGTTTTCCACTTCGTAGATGGGGAACACCTTGGACTGCACGGCGCCGCGCGCCAGCTCCACAGTCATGTCCGGGGCCGTGCGCCAACCCGTGGGGCAGGGGCAGAAGATGTGCAGGAAACGCATGCCGCGCGTGTCGCGCGCTTTGCGCACTTTGTTCATGAGGTCTTCGGGATATGCGATGGCGGCGGTGGCGGCGTAGGGAATGCGGTGCGCGGCCAGGATGCCCATGATGTCTTTTTTATCCTGGGTTTCGGGCTGGGCCGAGGGGGTTGTGGTGGTCCATGCTCCGGGCGGTGTGGCGGAACTGCGCTGTACGCCGGTGTTCATATAGGCTTCGTTGTCGTAGCACACGTAGATGATGTCTTCGTTGCGCTCGGCCGCGCCGGACAGGGCCTGGAGCCCGATGTCGAAAGTGCCGCCGTCCCCGGCCCAGGCCAGCACGTGGGTTTCTGTGTCTCCCTTTGCGGTCAAAGCCCCGCGCACGCCCGTGGCCACGGCGGCCGCGGTTTCAAACGCGGTGTGGAACAGGGGCACGTTCAGCGCGCTCGTGGGGTGGCGGCCGGAGATGACCGACCAGCAGCACGCGGGCAGGCACACGATGGTTTTGGGGCCAAGCACGCTCAGTACGTAGCGCATGGCCAGCACAGCCCCGCACCCGGGACACGCCATATGCCCCTGGTTCACCAGCTCGTGGTCCAGGGATTTCGTGGAGTTCAATAATGGCGCTCGTTCACTCATGGCTCAAGTCCTGAAAAACTTTTTTGGCCTGCTTAATGATTAAAGACAATTTAACGGTTCTTATTCGCAAACAGTCCCGGGTTCGGACCTGTAGGGCGGGGTCACCGCACCCCGCCGTGATTTGTTGCGCGGGCCTATTTCCACCAGATCGGCGCATGGTCCGCCGGTGCTTTTTCCGCCAAAGCGTGTTCGGCCATGGCGGTCACGGAATCGGGCGTGATGTCGCCGCCGCCCAGGCCGGTGACGAATCCGAAAATTTCGGGCTGCTTATCGTGTCCATACAAAGATGCGCGCAGCTCCTGTGCGAAAATGCCGCCCAGGCCCACGCTGAGATTGCGGTCCACAACCGCGACTTTGGGCGCGCCGCCGATTGCGGCAGCAAGCAGCTCGCCGGGGAAGGGGCGGAACAGTCGGATGTTGATCATGCCCACGGCTTTGCCCGCGCCGCGCATGGCGTCCACGGCCACGCGCGCGGTGGATGATGTGGTGCCGCTGGTCACGATTACGAGTTCGGCATCGTCGCAGCGGTAGGGCCGGATGAGGCCGTGGCTGCGGCCGAAGCGTTGTTGATATTCCGCGTCCACGTCCGCGGCCACTTGGATCACATCGATCATGGAATCGTGGCGCAGGCGTTTGAGTTCAAAATAATCCTCGGCGCCGGTGATGCTGCCGAAGGCTTTGGGGTCGTTGGTGTCCAGCATGTGGCGGGGCTGGTAGGGCGGCAGGAACGCGTCGGCCTCGGCCTGTTCGGGCACGTCCACGGGTTCGGTGGTGTGGCTGAGAATAAACGCGTCCAGAACGAGCATGGCGGGCACAAGGGTTTGCTCGGCGATTTTGAATGCCTGCAGGGTGGTGTCCAGCACGTCCTGGTTGTTTTCGCAGTAGAACTGGAGCCAGCCCGTGTCGCGCTGGCTGAGGCTGTCGGTCTGTTCGCTCCACAGGTTCCAGGGCGGTGCGATGGCGCGGTTCACATTCACCATGACGATGGGGGTGCGCGCGCCCGCGGACCAGTGCAGGATTTCGTGCATGAGCAGCAGGCCCTGGGATGCGGTGGCGGTGAAGGTGCGCACGCCGGCCATGCTCGCGCCCATGCATGCGGCAAGCGCTGTGTGCTCGCTTTCCACTTTCACGTACTGGGTTTTGATATCGCCGCGCGCCACCATTTCGCTCAATTCTTCCACGATAAGCGTCTGCGGGGTGATGGGGTACGCCGCGATGAAATCCACTTTTGCCAGGCCCACCGCGCGGGACACCGCGTGGTCGCCCATGAGCAACTGTTTCATTTTTCTTCCTCGACAAGCACGATGCCGCCGCGCGGGCACTCGCGCAGGCAGATGCCGCAGCCCTTGCAGTATTCGCTGTCAAAATCCGGGCGGCCGTCCGCGCCCTGGATCACGGAGATATCCGGGCAGAACAGCAGGCATGTGCCGCATGATGTGCAGGAGCCGCAGCGCATGCAGCGCCCGGCCTCGGCCGCGGCGTCGTCTTCGCTCCACCCCATGTTCACTTCATCGAACCCGGTCATGCGCTCCGCGGCGTCCAGGTGTTTTATCGCAACCGGCGCGGTTTTGAGCACGTGGGCTTTATTGATATCCAGTGCCGCAACCACGGCCACGGGCGCCTGGGGTAGGCCGTCCCGGTACATGCGCGAGGACAGCACGCCGGTGTCGCCCACGGTGATGCGCGCCAGAATGTCCTGTGCGCTTTCCATTTCGCCGTTCAAGAAAATATCCATGGCAATGGCCGCGCGTTTGCCCGCGCCAATGGCGTGGGACACGGTGCGGCCGCCCCATGCGGATGCGTCGCCGGCCGCGAACAGTCCGCTGCGCGCCGTGGTGTTAACCAGGCACGTGATGGGGTCCGCGGACAGGGCCCCGGCCTTTGCGATGAATTCCGCCGGCAGCCATCCGGTTTCTGGCATTTCGCCCAGAGCCGTGATCACGGTATCCGCATCCAGCTCGAATTTGCTGCCGGGAATGGCCTCGGGCCGGCAGCGCCCGTCCGGGCCGGGTTCGCCCATCCTGGTGCGCGTGAATTCCACGGTTACGAAAGGCGCCTTGCCATCGATACCCGAGGGCATAACCTGGAACTCGAAAGCAACGCCCTCGGCCTCGGCCTCGGCGATTTCGTCGGGCAGGGCCGGCATGTCGCCGCGCGTGCGGCGGTAGCAGACCGTGGCTTTGGCGCCCAGGCGCATGGCCGCGCGCGCGCAGTCCATGGCCGTGTTGCCGCCGCCGATGACAATCACGCGTTTGCCCGTGTCGGGAGCATCGCCGGAATTTACGGCGCGCAGGAAAGACAGCCCGCCCCACACCTGGGGCATATCCTGGTTGGGGATATCTAGGCGGCGGCTTGCGTGCGCGCCCAATGCCAGGCACACGGCGTCGTAGCCGTCCAGTTCCTTTAAATCCTGTATGGGGTGATTGGTTCTGAGTTCAATGCCGAGTGTGTCGATGAAGTGCAGGTCGCCGTCCAGTTTTTTGCGGGGCAGGCGGTAGGCGGGAATGCCCCAGCGCAGCATGCCGCCTGGTGCGGATTCGGATTCAAAAATTGTGACCGTGTGTCCGAGAAGCGCCGCGTGGTATGCCCAGGCCAGGCCAGCGGGTCCGCTGCCCACAACGGCCACTGTTTTGCCTGTGGCGGCGCGGGGCGCGGGCAGGCACGCGGAATGCTTCTGGACCATGTCGCCGAGTTTGCGCTCGATGAGGTTCACGGCCAGGGGGCTGTCCACGCCGTTGCGCGAGCAGTTTGCTGTGCATGGGTGGTGGCACACGCGCCCGCATGTGGATGGCAGCGGGTTTTCTTTTTTCACGGCTGCCAGGGCCGCATGAAAATCTTTTTCCGCGGCAAGCTGCACGAATTCGCGGATGTTGTTGCCTGCGGGGCACACGGCCGCGCACGGGGGTTGCCGGTCCGCAATCACCGGACGGAAATACCGCCACGTGCCCGTGGGGTTCATGCGGGTATCCGTGGTGGTGCCGAGAATTTCAAACAATCTGTCTTCGCGCATTTTTGCAGGCTTTCTCAAGATGAAAAGCGGGGGAGGGCTGGGGCCTCCGGCGGCTTAAGGGAAACTTAAAAAAATTTCCCTTAAGAATCCCTTTAAACTATTTGTCCCCGCAACTTCACAAAAAACGTAAATTTGCTTTTGTTATTGTCCAGCCGAGGCCAGCACCTGCACCGAGTCATAGGCTTCGCGGCTGGCGGCAACGTTCTGGTCGGGTTTGATGTGCACGGACGAGCGGATGGCAGCTTCGAGATTGTCGATGGTGATGATCTGCGCAGCGAGTGCGAATGCGCCCAGGATGGCGGTGTTCACGATGGGCGCGGTGCGGCTGCCCAGGCGGTGGCTCACAGCGATCTCCGAGGCATTGACCGTGGCCACGTTCAAGCCGCTCATGCCGGGCAGGGTGTCGGGCGCTTTGTCCGTGTTGATGAGAATCCAGCCGCCGGGCTTGAGCCCTTTGGTTACATCCACGAGCTTGAGCAGGGACGCGTCCAGCACGATCACGTGGTCGGGCTCGTAGATGGGAATGTGCAGGGGAATGGGCTGTGCATCCACGCGGGTGTATGCCAGAACCGGTGCGCCGCGGCGTTCGAGTCCGAAAGCCGGGAAAGCCTGCACTTGTGCGCCGCCCGAGAAAGCGGCTGCAGCCAGAACGCGCGACGCCACCACCGCTCCCTGGCCTCCGCGTCCGTGGAAAATGATTTCCTGCATAACTCAGCGCCTTCCCGTTTCCGTCCTACAAATTCTAAAAACGGGCCGGGGAATTTGCAAATGTATGTGGATTCATCATGGGACGTGCTCGAATTGCTTCCGTGCTGCTTCAAAGCGGCGATTTTGTGGCGGCTGGAACTTACACGGCTGTAGTCACCGGAGGCAAACAAACCGTTCAAAGCGAAGCCGTAGAAGTGGAAGGAGGTGGCCGGTGATGCGGAAATCAATGAGGCGGATTGAACACATGCAACGAATCAGCTTGTTCCTTATGGCTCTGGCCGCTCTTGTTCTGGCGGCTTCTGCCACTGCCCTTGCCTGGCACATGCCCGACATGGATATCGTCACCCCGGTTGATGGAGACACCGTGAGCGGCAATGTCCCGGTCAGTGTCACGTAATCAATCAGCAACGGCAACGTGCCTACTATTGAGTTATTCATAGATGACGGACTGGAAAACTCCGTGGCCGTGCAACAGCAAATCGGAAGCCATGTGTTTAACTGGAACCCCGCCCAAGAGGAATAAGTTTTCACCCGGGTCATTCGACTCACGCAATCTGCCGGGCATGGCTCCGCTGGCGCTGACCTACATCCTGAACGCCGAAAACCGCCCGAGCGTGATGGACGCGCTCAAGACCAGACTCGCGGAGATCGGTAATGACGATAACTGACCTCGTCACGCTGCTGCGCCTGGACATCGGGGACACCGCCGGGGAGATGCCCGTAGACGAGTATCTCGCCCGGTGTGTGACCCGGGCTGCTTACGCCCTGAACAAGGATGCCGGTACGCCATTCACGGTCAGCGCCGATGAGGTCACGCCTGACCCGACCGGCGAAGAGCGGGCACGGCTTCTTCTCAAGGCGCACATCAACGTCTGTTCCCTGATGCGCTCCATCACCGCGAAGGCGTTCTCCTTCAAGAGCGGCGACAAGAGCGTGGACAAGAGCGTGGACAAGACCAAGCGCCGAACGCAACTGGCCGCGGTTCTACCACCTGGATTTCGATTTTATGCTCACCGCGTCGAACGGCATGGACCTTCTCGGTCTTCAGGAGAAACGGATCGTTTTCTTCCTGGACAACCACTTCGTACAGGTGCCGGTTGCCCCGGGATTCGGCATAGGAGGATTTGGTTAGACCCGTGGGGCGCATCCGAGGACGACGCGGAATTCCATCTCAGCGAGATGATTCCCATCGGTGGTCTGGAACGCCCGAACTATTCGAATCTCCGACGGGCCTCCGTGCGATATAGCATCGAGGACGTTCTCGTGTTCGACAACGAAGTGTTGGATGGCAAGATCGTTCTTTACCGGAATTTCCACATCTGCAACTTCGGTTCGCACAGGCTTATTGAGACATACATACCAGATGAATGAGAAAAAAAGTTTAAGAGGGATTTTTCTTGAATAAGAAAAACCTAAAGTCAGAAATCGACTCAACTTCTAAGTGGATTTCTGTTGCACCTGTTACATTCGGCGCACCATCTCTATCACATGGATATTTGACGACTAAAAAATACTGTTTGCTGTCCGGAGGGAAATGCTTTTTGACATCACTTTGGATAAAAGAGGCTTCTTTCCCTTGTATCGTATTGAGTTCAATAATCACACGCTCGTCGTTTATTTTGAATGACAAATCGTATTTATATTTCTTTTCCACTTCGCCAATGGCAATTGTCTCGATTTCTCCAACTCTAATATCAGTTATTCGCGCCGTTTCCATATTCTCCAATAAATTCAAGGTCGGATTCTCCAATAGAAAAGATGCGAGTGCAGTATGGATTGCCCATTCAAATCCGTATGCTCTTAGATTCCTTCTTACTCGTGTGTCCGAAATAACTTTTGCCTTAGCAAAGCCCAAGGAAAGCCAGTCTCTCTGAGCATTGATGGTCTGTGTAATGAGTCTTTGTATTGGTTCATCCATAAATTTACGCTCCCGCGTTTATTACAAATTCTATCATTTGAACAAATTTAACAAAAGAAGGAGGTGAACAACCTTTTGAAAACCGTTGTTCTCAAAAACATTTCCGGCGGGCTCCTGACGGTGACCGTCGGCAAGGTGCGCGGGCTTCATCTTCTTGCGGGGGAATCAAAGTTGGTCTCGGCGGGCACGCTGGAGAGCCCGGACGTTGCACGGCTGATGAAGAAAGGTTTCCTTTCCGTGGTCGAGAGCAAGCCCGCCCCGGAGGATAAGAAAGGCAAATCGTAAGGGAGGTGAATCTCCGTGCCCGAATATCGTTCTCCTGACATATACGTTGAGGAACGGGAAAGTAACCGTCACACTATCGAGCGTTTCAGCTCTTCGGTGTGTGGGTGGAGCGACGCGCGAAGAAAGTGCTCGATATCATGAAGAATGATGGCTTCCAGCCAAAGTATTTGATTCGTGACCGGGACGGAAAATATTCTGAAAAATTTGACGAATTCTGGGGATTGCATGGCGTGGACGTGAAGAAAACGCCAGCGCGCAACCCGAGTTGTGATGTTTATGCCGAACGCTGGGTTTGAGCGTGAAGCACGAGTGCCTGAATCATTTTGTGGTTTTCGGGAAAGATCACCTGAAATATCTGATCATTTGTTACTCAAATATTATAATGAATTGAGGCCCCATCAAGGGCTCGGAAACATGCCCATACCGGGGTTGCTGACGCCATCTGCTGAAGGTGGTGAAATAGAGAGCATCAGCATCCTCGGAGGATTTTTCTACCACTATCAGCGCAAAGCAGCTTGATTGCACGTGCGCAACAAATCTGTTGAATTATTGTGTATACAAATAGATACGTGTCCGTGGAATTTTAAGCGTCATATATTAATTTGTTGTTATATTGTTTTCTTGGCATGATTTGTAAGATGTGACGGCAAGTCCATTGGCAAAAGGGCAGAACGATTGTCCGATTAGAGAAAAGCCTTTTAGCAAAAGAATATTTTACGTCTTCCGCCCTGAAAATATTCAATACGATGAAAATGGAATGGAGCCGTTTTATTGATTGCTTGTTGTCAAAAGTATATACTGATCAAATGATCAAGTTGACAACAAGGGATTTATGCGCTTAAATTTATTTACTGCATTAGCAAACCGATAGTGGATATAGAGAGACAAGAATGCGATTCGTGAGAGCAATCTAAACGATTGGCTATTTTGGCGTGTTGCATATTGTATTGGGGACGGGGATTGGATATCCGGAGATAATTCGAGGTGACTGGGAATCGGCGTGCGGCGCTGTGTATTGGGAATGCTGTGCGGATGTTTTGCGGAATGACAATCAGATAATGGAGTGTTTTTCATGAGACGATTAAACGTTTCGGGCCGGGTCAAGGTTCTGACCGTTTTGATATCGCTGTCAGTGGCGCTGGCGGCGATATTTTATTTTGGGGCGATGCCGATTCGTTCGTGGCATATGCCGGATGTTGCGATTCTGCAACCCGCGGACGGGGAGGATGTGTCCGGGGCCGTGGCGGTGACGGCGTCGTATTCTGTGGGCGCTGGAAATGTGCACACGATGCAGACGCTCATCGATGGCCAGGTTGCAGATTCCGTGGCCGTGCATCAGTCCGCCGGAACCTATGTGTTCGCGTGGAACAGCAGAAGCGTTAGCGACGGGCCGCATACTATTGAGGTGCGCGCGTATACGGCGGCGGCGCCTTCCACACATTTCAACAGCAAGACGATTTCGGTGAATGTGCTTAATGCCGCTTGCAGCGCGCATGCGGACTGCGATGATTCCGATGCCTACACTGAGGATATTTGCAACAACCCCGGCCAGGCGGATGCGGCGTGTGTTTACAATGCCATCGCGTGCCTCAATGCCGCGGACTGTGATGATTCTGATGATTATACGTTGGACGCCTGCGCGCAGGCCGGCACATCCGCGTCGTCGTGCCAGTATGTTGCTATAGCGTGCCTCAACGCCGCGGACTGCGATGACGGCGATGCGTTGACCATTGACACGTGCGCCAATGGGGGCGCGGCTTCGGCGGTGTGTGTGAATGCGCCAATTGTTTGCAATACCAATGCGGACTGTGATGACGGCGATGCCATGACATTGGATAATTGCCGCAACCCGGGCGGCGGCGCGGCCGCATGTGTGAACATGCTGATTGCGTGCTATACGGATGCGGACTGTGATGATGCGGATGCGTATACCCAGGACATATGCCTCAATGGCGGTATGGGCGGCGCGGCGTGCGCGAATAACGCCATTGCATGCATTAATAATGCGGATTGCGATGACGGCGATGATCTGACTTTGGATGTTTGCCAGATTCCTGGCGTGGCTGCGGCTGTGTGTTTAAATACGCCGATTGCGTGTAATACTAATTCGGACTGTGATGATGCGGATACATATACTCAGGATGTATGCGCTAATGGCGGAACCGCCGGGTCCGCGTGTGCGAACAATGCCATTGAGTGTTTGAATGATGCGGACTGTGACGATTCCGATGTCTTGACTCTGGATGCGTGCGCGAATCCCGGGTCCGCAACTGCTTCATGCGCTCATGATCCCCTGGAGTGCGGGGGCGATGAGGGGTGCGATGACGGGAATGAGTTTACCATCGATGCGTGTGTAAATCCTGGCGCGGCCGCATCGCGCTGCACGCACACGGCGGTGGCGTGTTTTGTGAATGCGGATTGCGATGATGCGAACGCTGACACCCAGGATATTTGCACGAGCCCCGGCGCGCCCGGCGCCGCGTGCGTACACAATGTTATCGCCTGTGCGAACGACGGCGGGTGCGATGATGCGGATCCCCTGACTCTTGATGCATGTGTGAATCCCGGAACTCCGGATGCGGCCTGCGCGCACACGGTTATTGCGTGCGTCACGGATGCGGATTGCGATGATGCGGATGCGGGAACGGCGGATGCGTGCGTAAATCCGGGTACGGTTCAGGCCGTGTGCCAGAATGTGACGGTTCAAGGCCCGGATGAGCCGCAGCCCGGGGACCCGGTGCTGGATGTCATGTCTCCTGAAGATGCGCTGCTCACCAATGCGGCGAACGTGCTTGTTGCCGGAAAAGCAACGCCCGGCGCAGCGGTCACTGTGAATGATGCAGCCGCGGATGTGGACGCCGCGGGCGCGTTTTCCATGCAGATACAGATTAATGAAGGAAACAATATTATTTGTATCAAAGCCTGCCTGTCCGGCGAATGTGTGACGGAAACGCGTAGCGCGTTTCTGGACACGCACGCGCCCGAGATCGGCGATGCAGCGGTTGAAGACACAGCCATCTACATCGCGGTGCGCGATAACGCGGGCGGCTGCGGCCTGGATGGCGAAGCGCTGATCGTGATGCTTGACGGCGACGAATTTGCTACGGTTTTCGATCAGGCGCGCAAGGCTTTGCGTGTGATTCCCGGAGATTTAAAGCCCGGCTCGCACATCGCAACGGTAAGCGCCGCGGACCTTGCCGGCAACACGGCGCAGGGCGTGGTGCGGTTTGTGTTCCGCGCGAACCGGGGCATGAAAATTGTATTCACAAAACTGCCCGGCGCCGAGGTGCGGCCCAGCGATCCGGCGCCGCAGGTTGCACCCGGTGGGGCTATTGAAGCCCAGGTGGTTTTGCAATCCGGATCCGCGCCTGACCCCGACAGTGTGGTTGTGACCCTGGACGGCGCGGTGCTGGATCATACGTTTGACGCGGACACGCTGCGGGTCACGGCTGTGGCCGAGCCGCTCTCTGAAGGGGAGCACGTGCTGGAAGTGGAGGCTGCGGATACCGAAGGCCTCGTTACCATGGCCGCCACAACATTCGATGCCCTGGCCTCGTCCTATGTGTATTCCATTGATTTTACGAACATCAATCATGTGAGCCACCCCGATCCTTCGGAACTGGCCGTGGGCGACGAATTCCGCGTTGCGTTTACGATGGAAGGCGCGCCCCCGCAGACGCCTTATGCGGTGCTGTACAATGCCACGGACGCCGGGGATCCCCCGGATGTGGAAAACCATGGCATCGGTTTGGCCTATGCCATGCAATTGGTTTCACAAACCGGAACCACCTATGAATATCAGGCCACGAATTTTATTTACACCTCGCGGGATCAGTCCGGCCTGGACGCACAGCAGATTGCGGCGGCCATTTGGATCGGCGACTCCCAGGCCGGGCATTTGACCGGCGGCCCCGTGCTGAACACCCTGGATATTGATAATAACAACAACGGCGTTCTGCGGCCCGCGCTGTTTGACGTCATCCTTGCCAACGCCACGAATCCGTCTTTTACATTCACCCTGAACCTGGGCGATTCTTACCGCGTGGACGCCTCGGGTTCGCGCGGCCTGCAGGACGTGCTCCACGTGCTGGCAAATATCGACACGCTGCGGGATCCGCTGAGCCAGGGCCAGGGCCTGCAGGCGGCGGCCATCGCCAAGATAGATCCGCAGTCGCCCTTGTTCGAACCCATGGCGGAGACTTCGTACGGTTCAGGCCATTATGATCTGGAAATTTCCACGCTCTCCGGGACTGCGGACACAGCGGTGCTGGAGACCATGATTGACGGAGCGGGCCGTCCCGCGCGCGCCCTGGTGTCGGTGCTGTGTTCGCCGTTGAGCGGCATAGCCTGCGTGTTCGGCAATGTGATGTATGCCGGGCTCCCCCAGGACAAGCCTAATGTTTTTCAAACAGCGCTTTACAACGACAGCGGCGAACCCTACGAACCCTTTACCAGCGGCAGCCGGGATTTCCGCGTGGAAGTGCGCACGGGCAATCTGGGTATTCACGCGCCTTATCTCAAGGCGCGCATCATGAATGCGGATCCGCAATTTCTGTCCGCGGACCCGCTGGCATGGGCCGAGGGGCTGCAGGGCTCGCCCCTGCCGGCGCATATGCAGTACAGCATTTCGCCCTTTGTGGAAGACGCTGGCGAGCCCGGCCTGTACGTTGCCCACGGTACATTTAATGAATACACAGACGAGCAGGGCCGCGTCGTGGAATCCGTGATCGCGGTCACGACTATCTCGGAATTCTTTGAAGACAACCGCTCCAACGTCATGAGCGTGGATGCGAATGCGCAACCGCCCACGCCGGTGCCCATGGACTACACTGCGCTGTGGAATGTCACGGACCCGGACACGCGCACCGTGGTGGAAAACGAGACCGTGCGCATTGAAGCCCGCCCCGGAGAGGGCTGGCCGGCCGTGACCGGCGCCGAACTGTACGGCGCGTGCCTGGATGGCTCCGGAACCCAGGGCGCCATGGCTGTTGTGGCCATGGTGGAATCTGAACCGGGCCTGTTTACCGGGCAGGTGCAAATGCCCGCGCGCCCCCTGTGCGAATCCGGCCAGGATGTGCAATTAGTAATTGTCAATCTGCTCCTGGCGGATGGCGGCGCGTATATGGTTGACGAAATTCTCACATGGCGCGAAAGCATCCTCGCCGTGCACATGAGCAATGACACTCGCCCCGGGGCAACAGACATCGCACCGGGCGAAACCCTGCGCATTACCGCGCACGTGGCTGCGGCCCCATCAGATGATCTCGCCGCAATCCTCACGGACGCCGTGTTTTATCACTCGCTGGCCGGAGACGTTCACGGCGCAATCCTGGGCGAGCTGGGCGCACTGGCCCAGGACCCGCTGAATCCCGGGCAGTACTATATCACCACGCCTATGCCAGCTGTTGCTCCGGGCGTCTTCAAAATCCGCTGCCTCGCGGGCAGCTTTTCCGAACCCGCATTTCCCCCAGTCATGAGCACCGAAGTGCTGGACGTCATCAGCGTCCCGGCGCCGGCAGCCACCACCATCGCCAGCATCGCGGGCGTGAATGTTGCGGATGCGCATGTCACCGCGCCCGAGGCCCAGCCCGAAATCGCGGGCGCGGCGCCGGCAAACACCACCGTCACCATCTATGAACTCACCCCCGGAGGCAGCATCGGAACCCTCACCGGCGCGGCAGCGCCCGCGGCGGTTCTTATGAGCCCGCAGAATTTTATCGATGATTTTAATGACCAGGGCCGCTCTGACAACCTGTGGTCGTTCGGGGCTTTTTCCAAAGATGATTCCGAATACCGCACACAAATTGTGAATGGCGCCGTGGAGATTGAGCCCCGAAACGATCCCGCGTGGCTTGAGTCACAGGGTCCACTCTCGGCGCCCGCAGATTTTTCACTGCAGTTTGACATTCAGCTCCCGGACATAACCCAGTCGGGCTCGAATTCACTCCGTTTCGGAACCCGGGCGCCGTATCAAAGCAACAATATGTTTCAGATTTACTGGTTCGGAGACGGCCGGATTCAAATCGAGAATCAAAACGGCGTTCAGACTACGGTGCAGCACACGCCTCCGGCGCCGGGCGCCCTGTACCCCGTGCGCGTGGACTACAGCGACAGCGCGCACACTCTGACCATGTCCATCGGCGGCGCCGTGGCGGTTGTGAGCGATCCTGCGTTTTTCCTGTCCGGCAGCGACATGAATCTGATTTTCTCAATTAACCTGGACTCTGGCGGCGGCCAGATCGCAATTCTGGACAATGTGTCCAGCACCCTGGCCATGCCGGGCGGTTATGTGATTGACGGCCCGGCCCTTGGCATTGACGGCGGGCCTGTTTACGATGCCTTGGCCACGGGCTACGGCATGCTTCCCACAGACGGCGAGCCCCTGTTTGCCAACGGCGTGGCCAGTGCGCCCGGAGTTGACGGAAGCAAGGATATCTATGCCGCGCTGGTGCGGCTGTTCAACGTGCGCACCAGCGATACGGACCCGCCCCTGGTCGAAGCCGGGATCACATTCTATTCCGCAGGGGATCCGTCCAATCCAAGCGACGATCAAATCAAAACCATAAGGCAATTCCTCGAAGGCTTGCAAGACAGGGGGGATATTACCGGCTACATCATTGACGCTGCGGGCGTTGTTCTCCAGGCGCAGGGCCAGGGCCTGAGCTATCTGCCGGGCGCCATGTCCGCACAGAGCGCAATCTGCGCAAGCCAGCCCGGAACGCCGCCGTCTCTGATCTGGGACGCCGCGCAAAATACGTACCTCGGATCCTATACGCCCCTGAAATATGACGGAGCCGTTTACAGCGATTACTTGGTCTGGGGGCCGGCCCAGGGCGCAGACGCGCCCAATATCATCTACCAGGACAACGCGCCCATCTGGTGGGCCGACGCCAGCGCCAACATCAGCGCCGCGGTTTTGTGTTCAACCTCCCAGGGATGGTGCGGCTCCGCATATGGGCCCGAAGATATGTTCGCCCAACTGGTGGGCGGTTCGGATCCCGAATTGCTTCAGCTTGCAGAACGCGTGCTCCTGGCCCCGGCCGCACTGGGCGGCGACTACATCTACGACCCCGCGCCCCTGGCCGCCGCAGGCATGGAACCATACGGCCCGCTCACCTGCGCCGGATACGGCCGCGTCCCAATAGCCAACACAACCGCAGACAGCGCAGGCACATATCAGGTGACAATCGACAATCCCTTTGCCACATCCGGTGATCACCTTCTCTATGCCGAAAGCACCGACCCGGCCGGCAATCCCATGAATAACAGCAATATCGTCACCTACACCCTGCAAACTGCGCAAACCATCACCACCACCATCACCACCATCGACAACCAGAGCGTGGCCGCCGGCGCACCCGCGGGCAGCGACTACACCCCCCGCGTGTGCGGCGCAGCCCCGGCCGGCGAAACCGTCACTCTGATTCTTATCGGAGACAACAGCGCCGAAACCCCCGTGGGCTCGGCAACCGCTCTTGCGGATAATACATTCTGCCTGGACGTGGATTCCGCCACCCCGCTGCCACAGGGTGAAAACACCCTCGTTGCGCGCACGCCCGGGCAAACCTCAGCGCCCGCCACATATATCCTGGAAATGGACCTGCCCGGCGCTGCGCACAATGCCTCGGAATGGCCCAAATTCCGCGCCAACAACAGCAACACAGGCAGCACCTCCGCCACCCTGAACCTGCCCCTGCAATTAAACTGGAAAACAAGCCTCGGAGACAGCATCCTCAGCTCCCCGGCAGTGGCGGGCGGCAAAGTGTTCGTGGGCTCCTACGATAATTATTCCTACGCCCTCGACCGCGACACCGGCGATATCGCATGGCGCGTCAACACCTTCGCCGATGCCCTGTCCTCGCCCACCCTGGCCGGCGGCAACGTGTACCAGGGCTCCTACAGCGCCCGCATGTTCTCCATCAATCAGGCATCCGGCGTCACCAACGCCATATACAACTACCCCGGCTGCGGCATCGTCTCCTCACCCGTCACCCACAACGACGACAAAATTATTTTCGGATGCGCAACATCCGTGGGCGCCAACAAAATCCTGGCCCTGCCTCTGCCCATGATCAGCTCCACCCCATCAACGTATCTGGACCTTCTGCTGTGGTCCGTGGACACCGCCAGCCCCTACGGAACCCACTCCAGCCCCGCGCTCGTGGACGGCGTCATCTACATCGGCACGCACAGCGGCCAACTGCTCGCCCTCATGGCCCAGGACAAACAGGAAGTCTGGACCGCGCAAACCCTGCACTCCATCTACGGCGCACCGGCCGTGGCCTACGGGCGCGTGTACTTCGGCAACATCTCGGGCGCCTTCTACGCCCTCGACAAAAACACCGGCGCCATCGACTGGCAGGTCACCCTGGACTCCGGCGTCCGATCCTCTGCCGCCGTGGCCTATGGCATCGTATTCATCCAATCCATGAACGGAACCCTGTACGCCCTCGACGAACGCACCGGTGACCCCGTGTGGCCCGAAATCCACTTTACCGGAACCAACAACTTCTCAAGCCCCGTAGTTGCCGATGGGAAACTCATCATCGGCTCCATGGACAACAAAATCCACATCCTCGACATCGCCGGCCAGGGCGCGCAACTCGCCGAACTCGAAACCGGAGGGGAAATTCATTCCACACCCGCGGTGGTGGACGGAACCATCTACGCAGGCTCCTATGACGGATTCCTCTACGCCTTCGGCCCGGGCGACGATGAAGACCCGCCCGTAATTACCGACATTACAATCGACCCAACCGCCATCTCGCCAACAGTAACAGGCGACCTTTTCGACACAACCCGCATCACCGCCGCCATCACAGACGCCAGTTCCTTCGGCTGGATTCTTATCGCGCAGGATGCGAATACGCTCAATGAACTGGAACTCGACTTCGGCACAGACAGCAACATCGACTTCACCTGGGACGGTTCCGAAAACGGCGCGCCCCTGGCCGACGGAATGTACAACATCATCATCACAGCCCGGGACTTCTCCGGCAACGGGATCGAAAGCCGGGTCACCGCACCGCAACAAATTCAAATTGACAACGCGCCGCCCAGCGTTGCGATTCAGACACCCGCGGCCAATGAATTTGTCGGCGGCTCACTCAATGTCACCGTGCTCGCACAGGATCCGCAGCCCGGTACAGGCGTTTCCGAAGTCACTGTCTGGGCGGACGGGCTGCCACCCGTTGCCGCGCAAGCCACAGGAAATCCCAACGAATACACCGCAACCCTGGACATATCCCAGCCCGCGCAAGGCCCGCTAACCATATTCGCACAAGCCAAAGACATTGTGGAAAATCACACAGACGCCCAAGTGGAAACCATCAAAGACACCCAGGCGCCCGTGGTCACAATCACCCTCGCGGAGCCGCAATATTTCACCAAAACCAACCCCCTCGTGATCAACGCCGGCATCCAGGATGCCAATTCATCCAACGCCTGGACGCTCACCATCACGGACAGTAACACCGTGCCCGTGTACACCATCAACGGAACCGGCGACGCCATTGACGCCACATGGAACGGCACCGACACCAACACCGCCGCGGGCGCGCCACTTCCCGATGGCGAATACACCATCACCATCACCACCACAGACCTCGCCGGCAAAACCGGCCAGCAAACAGCCGCCGCCACCCTGGACAACACACCGCCCGCCATTCTAATTACTGTGCCGCAGATAGGCGATGCATTCGGACCGCAAACGCACACAGCGGAATTTGCCATCGCCGATACGGCTCTGGCTCCGTCCAGCGTGATTTGCATGCTGGCGCCTTATGACCCCGACAGCGGGCAGTTTGGCGATCCCCTGGCCGGTGTCGCGCAGGCGCCCATATATCAGGGCGGCGACTCCTGGACCTGCGAGTTGAATATCGCTCTCATAGACGCCAGCCTCACGCACCGCTTCACCGTGTCTGCTCAGGACACGGCGGGCAACAACTCCACAAAGCACGTGTCAGTGTTCGTCGATACTGTCGCGCCTGTCATTAAAAATATGGCTGTTCAGTGGCCCGTGATTTCACCCAGCAACACAACCAGTGAAAATGTGAAGGATTTCGCGGTTGTTACCGCAAATGTTCAGGATGACAATGCCGGGAATTGGACTGTGACCGTTCAAAACGAACTACTTCAGACTGTAAAAACCTTCACCGGTTCCGGCAGCGATATCTCTGTTGCGTGGCTCGGTGATGATGAAAACACGAGTTTTGCGGGTGACGGTCCGTATACCGTCCGCATCAACGCCAGCGATGCCGCGGGCACCCCGGCGCAGGAAGTCACAATTGCGATCCTTGTTGACAATGAGACCCCGCTTCTGAGCATGCAGCCGCAGGAAACCGGCATCCTGAAGGGCGCGCTGCACCCCATCATCATGACCGCCACGGACAACGATGAGATTGAAACTGTGGAATTCAGGGATGATTTTTCCGAGCCGGTTTTCGTAACAAGGGCCGCAGACGGCGCCTATATTTACGACTGGTCATCAGCGGACCTTTCGCATGGGGATTACACCCTGTATTCCAAAGCCACGGACAGGGCCGGCAACAACGTCACCACATCCATTACCGTAAGCGTGGCCAATACCTTTGCGCCCGACGTGGAGATCACATCCCCGGACAGCGGCTCGGAAGTCAGCGGCAGAGATGCCCCCATCCACGTTTCGTTCAGCACCGACAAGGGACGGGTCCGAGATGTGAGTCTGCTGATTGACGGCGTGGTCATCGCCGGCATCGCGCCCGGACCGCAGGAAACAGAGGCCGTGTTCCTGCTCGACACCACGCTGTATAAAGACGGCGTGTACACGCTCACGGCGCAGGCCTTGCAGGGCAATGTCAGCGGCGGCCACGTTGCCGTATCCGAACCCGTGCAGATTGTGATCAACAATGGCCCGCCAGCTATCACATTCCTGGAGCCTGTCCCGTTCGCGGCCCTGCAAGCCGGCCCCATCACCATCAGAGCCACAGTCACAAGCCCGGCGCAGATACCCGTTCTGGATGAAAACATCACCGTGCTCGTCGAAGAATTGCTCAACGGATCGCCCCAGCAATCGTGGGAGCCGGATTTCACCCTGGCCAATGGCGAAATTACCGCTGCCATTGACCTTGCCGACGCTGAATACCGCATTACCATTACTGCTGCAGACACCGCTGGCAACACCGCCAACGCGGAACAGAGATTCTTTGTGGGCCTCACTCTCCTGGCGGAGCCGGAATCGTTTAATCCTTCTTCCGGGGAGTCAATCACTCTGAAATATATGCTGCCCCAGGATGCTCTGGTTACGCTTACGGCGCGGTGCCTGGATTGTAAATCCACAACTTTAATTAAAATCCGGGATCATGAGCAGCAGGCCGCCGGATGGAAAGAAATCCCATGGGATGGAACTGATCAATCAGGGACCGTTATACCGGATGGAGGCTATTCCTTTGAAATCACAGCATACGTATCGGGCTCGGGCTATATCACATATGCCAAACCCAATACGGCCCCTGAAGCCTCCATACTGAATGTTGAAGCGAATGGCGTCAACAGGGACCTTGATATGAAAGAGTTCGTTAACTGGAATCTTTCTCAGAAAGCGCTTGTCAATGTACATGAAGATTCCTGCAGCATAGGAACTAAAACCGTGCGCCTGGCGGGTGTGCATCGCGACGAAGTCGACATCCGCTCGTGCAATGGCAAACTCGATTTCCCAGTAACAGAAACCGGGTATGAGGTATATCCTGTCAAAATTCCCTGGAACGCGGTCGTGGCCCATGGCAATGCTCCTGTGGTGGACGGCCCCACGGTGTATCCGCATCGCGTGAATCCGGACCAGGGAGAAACCAGCCCCGTGTCATTTACGCTGTCACAGGATGCTTTCGTAACCGTAAAAATCCTAAATGGCTCGTTGGGAGTAGAACGGGTTTTCATGGACCGCGCCTGGCGCGCGGCGGACGGCAATGCCCTCGTGTTTCAGTTCGACGCCCTGGCTGCCGACGCGGCGGCTTTGCCCACGGGTCCGTATGAAGTCCTTGTGGTTACAGAAGATGCCCAGGGCAATCAGGCCAATGCCCGCGCCGTGGCCTGGTCCCGCAGAAATCCGTCCCTGATCGTTGCGGATAACGTCCTCAGAGGCAATATTTTCTCCGGGGAAAATGTGACGCTCACGGTGAACGGCCAGCCTCTGGAAGCGCATATCCCGAATGGCATTCCCAGTTATACATCCAGTTTTGAAGATGTGCCCGGCACCTATGTTGTGCGCGCGGAAATTCGGGATGCCGAGAAACCCGATGTTGTTTACGTTACCGAAGTTGTGTCGGAAATTTACGACTGGCGGGGGGACGAGCAGGTCATCGTGATCTATCCCGAAGAAGGCGAAATCGCAAATTTCAAATACACGCTTCGCTCACAGTCTCCGGTTCTGGCCATGATGAACACTCACGCGGATCCCAGGGGCCCGGTCTATTTTAAAACCGGCGCCTTTGAAGACCAGGGTGAGCACAGCATAACATGGAACGGACGGGATTCATTCGGGGATTACAAATATGGCTCCCATGATTTCATGGTCTCTATTGCCACGGATACCTGGATTAAAGGGCAGATGGCATACAACCTGGTTAAGCATGTCAGGGTGCTTTCATCGATCTTCATTCACATGGGTGATCCCAAGGTTTTGAATGTGGACGGCATATGGAGGCTGCAATTTGACAATTCATTGCGCCCCACCAAGTCGCATATCAAGTGGGGGCCCGATACCACTTATGGTTCCGAATATTACGAACAACGGTATGAGAAGTATCACGACTTCCCGCTTGGTCAGCTTGAAGACGGAGTGTACCATTTCAAGGTCGAGGGCATTGCTTTGTTCGGAATCAAAGGGTATCTTGTCGGCACGTTTTCCATCCCCGACGGCAAGGTGACGCTCACGCGCCAGACCGGGAACGGGCACTACCCCAATCTTGTGAATTTGTCCGCAACCGAGAAAAGCGCAGCGCTTCCCCAGGTAACCTTGTCCGAAGCCGTTGATGCTGCGGATGCAGCGGATACAATGGACCCGGACACGGGTTCATTAACCACGGACATGGAATCCGGCAGGCTCGATACCACGGACATTACACCACACACGCTGGCATATGATTTCCTGCCGACCGCCGCAAGCGTTTCTACGCAGCAACTCTCCTCCGCGCCGTTCAACCCTTACAAAACATATTTGCAGGCCGGGAACTGCCCTGCGGCTGTTCATGACCACGTAAAAAGGAATAAATGCCGCATTTCCATTGACCACGATTTGTTCTCGCCCGATGTCGCAGGAGACGGTTTCTGGACATATGACAAGCCCGTGCGCGCCACGGCCATGCTGGAATACCAGATTGATCGCTTCACATGTCCGTGCAAACTCAATCTGTGCAACTACAGCTATCTGAGCCGGGGGTCGTCTTTCATCGGTCCGTATGAATTCGATGAATGCATGTTTTCCCAGGTTATAGGCATAGTCGATCACATCGATATCGGAGTCAATCACTGGGGTCAGCCATACATAGATTATTCAATTTCGGATGACTTTGGCAAAAACGACCCGCATGACGGCGCAAAACTGGCTGACGTTATCAGTGATCGAGCCTGTGAATTTCGTGGAGGGCCCGGCTCATCCTATATTAACAATTGGACGCATTATGATGATTATGGAACCTGCGACGGCTCCACAGTGAGCCACATTACCTTGCGCGGCTATCAGTATACGAAAAACTTCGTGAGCCGGGTTCACGCCCCCGAGCACGTGTGCTGGAATACGCCGCTGCGCGTGACTACTGAAAATGAGGCTGTCTGGGGCTTTGGCAGTTGGAGGATCTGGAACAACGGCCTTGTTGAGATCGATGATGTCAGTGATTTCACCATCGACCATTATGTGAATTCCAGCCTGTCTGTGGAACTCTGGGACCGGGCCGGCAACGATCACATGCACTCTTTCCATGTGAACCCCGTGAGAATGCACTTGAAGAGATATTCCGGCACTGATAATGGCCTGGACCCGATAACGGTCAGAGTCAAAAGCAATTTGGACATGATATCATATGCGAATCCATATGAGGACAAATCCACAAAGTGCCCCTCGGCGGTCTGGCTCGAAAACCCGTCACTCGGAACCCTTACTGTTAAAGACAAGAATATTGATGAGAACAGGTGTCAAACCACGATCAAATTCAAAGGCAGGGTTCCGGGCGAGACCGATCTGTGTGCGCGCGAACCGCTTCTGGGTTGTGAGACCTGCCGCAAGATCACTGTCGCGTGCATGACCGGGTATGTTTGGGACCCCGCCAAGGAGAAATGCGTCAGAGATAAATAGTCCGGCAATTTTTCGCCTCTTTCGTGGCGAAGTGTAATAGTTTGATATTCAATCAGTATCCTTGTGTTTTGCATGGGCCGTATATGCAATCAGGAAA
>Ga0351881_1072_pt1 | contig 28596 bp, 22 predicted proteins | sample BONcelFGM3001E15_FD_206769 | JGI IMG/M metagenome (GOLD analysis project Ga0351881, IMG submission 206769) | Enriched cells from coal bed in the Powder River Basin, Montana, United States - BONCAT cells FGM rep3 HSBNCT.FGM.300.1.E15 ...
GACTTATGCCCGCTCGCAGATCGTCGTATCCTGCGGCGCCAAGCATACCCTCTATAATCTGGCGCAGGTGCTCTTTGAAGAGGGCGACGAAGTGATCATTCCCTCGCCCTACTGGGTTTCCTATCCGGATATCGTGATGCTGACCGGCGCAAAACCGGTTATCCTGGAAACGAAAGCCTCCGGTGGATTTAAAATTCAGCCCTCGCAACTGGAGGCCGCCATTGGAGAAAGGACGCGGGCCGTGATCCTCAACAGTCCCTCGAATCCCAGCGGCGTGGCCTACAGCCCGGATGAAATGAAAGCGCTTGCGGAGGTCCTGACCCGCAAAGGCGTGCTCGTCATTTCGGACGATATTTATGAAAAAATTCTCTATGACGGCATGCCCTTTTCCAATGTGCCCTCCGTCTGCCCCGCCATGAAAGACCTGACCGTGGTGGTGAACGGACTATCCAAATCGCACGCCATGACAGGCTGGCGGATCGGATACGCCGCCGGACCCTCGGATATCATCGCCGCGGTGACGAAACTGCAGAGCCAGAATACGTCGAATCCCAACTCCATCGCCCAGAAGGCTTCCGTGGAGGCCCTGAACGGCGACCAGGCCGTTGTGCACGGCATGGTCAGGGAATTCGAAAAAAGACGGAACGTCATCGTGGAAAGGCTCAACGCGATTCCCGGCGTCACCTGCATGCTCCCACAGGGGGCTTTTTATGTCTTTCCGTGCATCGCCGGCCTGCTCGGCAGAAAACAGGGCGGCAAGATCCTGCGGACATCGTCGGACTGGGCCGCCTATCTGCTGGAAGAGGCCAATGTGGCGGTCATTCCCGGCGGCGAATTCGGCCATGACGATCACCTGCGTCTCTCCTATGCCACGTCCATGGCCGATATTGAAAAGGGACTGGACCGGATTTCCGCAGCCATCATGAAATCAACGTAGCGGTGCGTAAGCGTTCAGGCAACCTTTTCAGCGGGTTGATGGAGAAAATCTCTTATCTTTTTTGAGTGTTTTGTGAGGACGCCATGGGCGGTTTGTTCGGGGTTGTATCGCGGCAGGATTGTCCGAAGACGCTATTTTACGGGACTGATTACCATTCCCACCTGGGCACGGAAAACGGCGGACTGTCCATCTACGGAGACCAGGGGTTTTACAATACCATTCACAGCATCAGCCAGTCGCAGTTCAAGTCCCGCTTTGTCGAAGATTACAAGAGAATGAGCGGCTACCAGGGAATCGGCGCCATCGACGATGAATCACCCCAGCCCCTGATCGTGCGTTCGAAGTTCGGCATCTTCGCGATCGCCGTGACCGGCCTCATCATCAACAAGGAACGCTTGACGAAAGAGCTGATGGATCAGGGTGCGTCTTTCAGCGAAATGACCTGCGGCGGGATCAATACCGTGGAGATGGTGGCCAAGCTGATCAATCAGGGCGACTCGATGGTCGACGGCATCGTCAAGATGCAGAATGCCATTGAGGGGTCCATCTGCGCGCTCATCATGACCCCGGAAGGCGTCTATGCCGCCCGCGATAAATACGGCCGGTTTCCACTGTCCATCGGTGAGAAAAGCGGCGACGGAGAGACGGGGTTTGCCGTCGCGACGGAAGTCAGCGCTTTTCCGAATCTCGGTTATCATCTGGTGAAGCATCTGGGCCCCGGTGAAATCACGCTGCTGTCCCTGTCGGGGATCAAAAACCTCAAGGGGGAAAACAGCGAAAAGCACGTCTGCTCATTCCTTTGGATCTACACGGGCGACCCCTCATCGGTCTATGAGGGCGTTACGGTGGAAACGACCCGGGAGCGCTGCGGCCGGGCCATAGCCCGCAATGATCATGTCGAGGCTGATTTTGTCACGGGCATCCCCGATTCGGGCGTGGGACATGCCATCGGATACGCGATCGAGTCGGGCATTCCCTACCGGCGGCCGCTCGTCAAATACACGCCGGGTTACGGCCGGAGTTACACCCCGCCCTCCCAGGACATCCGTGACCTTGTGGCGACCATGAAGCTCAGCGCCATCAGGGGCGTCATCAACGACAGCCGCATGATTGTGTGCGATGACTCCATCGTCCGCGGGACGCAACTGAAGAATTTCACGGTCAAGAAGCTCATCGAAAACGGCGCCAGGGAAATCCACGTCCGTCCGGCCTGTCCGCCGCTGATGTTCCCCTGCAGTTTCGCCTCTTCGACCCGGTCCAAATCGGAACTCGCCTCCCGTCGCGCCATCCGGGCCATCGAGGGCGCAGATATCGAGAACATCGATGAATACCTGGATCACCGCTCCGACAAATACAATGAGATGGTGGAATGGATCCGGCGGGACCTGAATGTGACGTCGCTCAAATATCTGAACATCGAAGACATGATCAAAGCGATCGGCCTGACGGAAGATCAGCTCTGTCTCTGCTGCTGGCGGGGACGCTGAAGAAGCGGCGCCGGTTTATGGACATCTACATCATGGCGGTCGCGGGCAAGGGGCGCGGCGTTTTTGCGGCGCGGGATTTTAAACGGGGCGAACTCGTGGAGGCGGCCCCGGTGATTGTCATATCTGATGAAGACGTTGATTTAATTGACGAAACAAAGCTTGCCGATTATTATTATAAATGGGGTGATGCCCAATTTGCCGTCGTCCTGGGTTATGGCAGTCTGTACAATTATTCAGCCACACCGAACCTCACCTTCAAGCCTGACCTGAAGCATGACGTCATGCTTTACCGGGCAGCAAAAGCCATCCCGAAAGATCAGGAACTCACGATAAACTATCTGTGCGATCTCTGGTTTGAGCCGGTCGATTGAACGGATGCTCATCCGGCCGCTGCTGCGCAGGCCGGACACGGGTCCGCTAACTCCCGCCGGCGTCAAGTGGAACGGCGAGCAGCGTTTCCCAGTTTTCGCGCCAGCCTTTCGTATGGGTTGCACCCTCAACGAGAGTCACTCCGGCGCCGTCCCGACGGCCGGACCGTGTCATAAAGGACCTGGCGATCCGGGGAGGGACCACGGTGTCTTTTGAGCCGACAAAATGCCGCTGCGGCAATCTGTTGAGCTTTTCCGCCCCATCCATCGGATTCAGGGATCCGTCGAGCGGGCTCACGCCATGAAGGCGGTTGACCGCTTCGGGATCGAGATTTCCCGCCACGGTCCTTAAACTGACGACGTCCTTTCGTTCCAAAGCAATCAGCACCGCCAGCGCAGCCCCTCCCGAATAGCCGATCAGATTGATCCGGGTTGAGCGGGCCTCCGAGACGAAGACGTCGATGGCTGCATTGAGCGCCTCGACGACGTCCCGCGAGAACCGCCTGTCCGACCAGTAGGCGGGATCGCAGGGAGGTGAATGAGCGGCGGGATATTGCCCCGGACGTGCCAGGTAGACCAGATTGGCGGCCGGATCGATGGCGGCAAGCGCCAGGACAAGCGGCTTCCGGGGCGTGGGATCGTCTGAAAGCCGGGTGCGGGACAGCCAGGCCGCCCCGTCTCCCTCAACGTAGATGTTCAGCGGATCGCCCGGTACGGTGAGCCGGCTGAATGTCGTCAGTATAAACCCTCCTGTCGTGATGAAAGACTTTCTGAAGCCGGCGGCTTCGGCGATGCGGTCCGCCGCCGCACCCGGGTTGATCGTAGGGAAGACGGCGCTACAGCCGCATACCGGCAGCAACGCGGTCAACCACAGCAGGCAAAGGAACCGGCCATGCCGGCTGCGGCGGCGTGTCGTCGTTTTGGTTTTTGACATGATGTCCTGTTCCTGATCCACGTTCAAGGTCCGGGGGCTCATTATACGAAAATCAGGGAAGCCGTCAAGAATCATGGATGCGAGAGAAATACGTATTGAATGACCGGGACGCTTCGTGCTATAAGATGTGCGAAAATACGATTATTTGACAGGTTGCAAGCCCACGAGGTAAGAGTTTCGATCCATAGGTCAGGGCTCGCTCCCCGACGGGAACAGGTCCATTCACGGGATAGTCTTCTTGGAACAGCAGATCCTCAGAAAATTAACAAGGCCGGTCTTTGTGGGCGGCGTCAAGATCGGCGGCGACGCTCCGGTGGCGGTGCAGTCCATGACCTGCACGGACACCCGCGATGTCAAGGCGACGGTGGCGCAGATCAAGGCCCTGGAGCACGCCGGCTGTGAACTCGTCCGCGTGGCGGTCCCCGATCAGGAGGCCGCGCAGGCACTGACCTCCATCAAAAAACAGATCCGGGTGCCCCTGATCGCCGACATTCATTTTAATCAACGCCTTGCCCTGGAGGTGATAAAGAACGGGGTGGACGGCATCCGCATCAATCCGGGCAACATCAGCCCCCTGAAGCTCAGAGACGTCGTCAAGGCGGCCAAAAGCAGGGGCGTGGCGATCCGGATCGGAATCAACGCCGGCTCTCTGGACAAGGAGCTGTCGGCGAGGTACGGGGGTCCGACGCCGGAGGCCCTGGTCGAGAGCGCGCTGAAAAGCATCGCCCTGTTCGAAGAGATGGATTTCACGGCGATCAAGGTATCCCTTAAATCATCAGATGTCTGCACCACGATCAACGCCTGCCGCCGCTTTTCAGCGAGGTCTGATTATCCCCTGCATCTGGGGGTCACGGAGGCGGGGACACTCGTCAACGCCGCCATCAAGTCCGCGATCGGGATCGGTGCGCTGCTTTCGGAAGGAATCGGCGATACGATTCGGGTATCGGTGACGGGCGACCCCGTGTCGGAAGCGGGAATCGCGTATGGCATCCTGCGCGCGCTGAACATCCGGAAGGTCGGACCCGACATCATTTCCTGCCCCACCTGCGGGCGCTGCGAAATCGACCTTTTCAGGCTTGTACGGACGGTGGAAAACGAATTGGCCGGCATGAAGGGTTACCTCAAGATCGCCCTGATGGGATGCGTGGTCAACGGACCCGGAGAGGCGGCCGAGGCGGATATCGGCATCGCGGGCGGAAAGGGCTCCGGCATGCTTTTTAAGAAAGGGCGGATCGTCCGGAAAATCAATGAAGAAGACTTTGTTCCGGTGCTGATTCAAGAAATTCGGCAAATGCTCGAATCGGATATATCCTGAGAGCGAAAGGAGAGGGGAATGCGTTATTCGGAAATGTTCCTGCCGACGGTAAGGGAAGTCCCTTCCGACGCGGAAGTCATCAGCCATCAGCTGATGCTGCGGGCGGGCATGATCAGAAAATTAACCAGCGGGGTATATTCCTACCTGCCCCTGGGATACCGTGTGATTCGGAAATTCGAACAGATCGTTCGCGATGAGATGAACCGTGCCGGTGCGCAGGAGATTTTCATGCCGACCGTCCAGCCGGCGGAACTCTGGCAGGAATCGGGACGATGGACCCATTACGGCAAGGAACTGCTGCGTTTCCGGGACCGGAGCGACCGCGAGTGCTGTCTCGGTCCCACCCACGAGGAAGTCGTCACCGATCTGATTCGCCATGAAATCAAATCCTACCGTCAACTGCCGGTCAATCTCTATCAGATTCAGACCAAATTCCGCGATGAGATCCGCCCGCGCTTCGGCGTCATGCGCTGCCGGGAGTTCGGCATGAAGGACGCCTACAGCTTCGACACGGATGAGCAGGGCGCTGAAATCAGTTACCGGAAAATGTTCGAAGCCTATAACCGGATATTCACGCGCTGCGGCCTCCGGTTCCGGCCCGTCGAGGCGGATTCGGGAAGCATCGGCGGCAGTTTTTCCCATGAATTCCTCGTCACGGCGGATTCCGGCGAAGATGCCATGGTTTATTGTTCGAGCTGCGCCTACGCGGCAAACCTTGAAAAAGCGGAGGTTCCCAGACCGGCGGCAAGTCCCGTCGAGGACCGTGAATTTCCGCCCCTCGAGGAGGTTCATACGCCCGATGTCCGGACCATCGAGGAGGTCTGCGCTTTTCTGCACGTGACGCCGCAGGATGTGGTCAAAACCCTGATCTTCAGCGCCGACGGCAAGGCGGTGGCCATTCTGATCCGTGGCGACGAGGAAGTCAATGAAATCAAGGTTAAAAATTATCTTGGCTGCGCCGAACTGGAACTGGCCACGGATGACATGATTCTGGAGGCCACCCATTCGCCGCGCGGGTTTGCCGGGGCGGTTGGCGTCAAGTGCCGGATTCTTGCGGATTATTCTCTCGAGAACATGAAAAATATGGTCATGGGCGCCAACCGTCAGGATTATCACCTCAGGAATGTGAACGTCGGGCGTGATTTCAGGGTCAACGATTTTGTCGATCTGCGGACCGTCAGGGCCGGCGACGCCTGCCCCCGCTGCCGGAGCGCCATCCAATTCGCCCGCGGCATCGAGGTCGGTCATGTTTTCAAGCTGGGCACAAAATATTCAAAAGCGATGGGAGCCCGCTATCTGGACGGAAACGGGCAGGAGCGGACGATCGTCATGGGTTGCTACGGGATCGGCATCGGTCGCACCGTGGCGGCCGCCATCGAACAGAATTACGATGAGAAGGGCATCATCTGGCCCATGCCGCTGGCGCCCTACCAGGTTATTCTCACGCCGGTCAATGTAAAGGACGAAGCCCTCTTGCGGACGGCGGAGGATCTTTACCGGAGGCTTTTATCCGCAGGCCTGGATGTGATTCTGGATGACCGGGATGAACGGGCGGGCGTGAAATTCATGGATGCGGACCTGATCGGCATTCCGCTGCGCACGACCATCGGCCCGAAGCGGCTGGCTGAGGGGAAGCTTGAGGTCCGATTCCGGCGGTCCGGGGATGTGAAAATCGTTTCACTGGAAGACGCCCCGGATTTTATCGTCCGGACCGTCAGGGAAGAAATGATGCCTGCTGTATGCTGAGAATTACCGACATTCTTGATAAAACGCAGGATTATCTGTCTCCGGAAGACCAGGAGGGGATAGAAAAGGCCTATATCTTTTCCGCCTCCGTTCATCAGGGGCAGGTTCGGCTGTCCGGCGAGCCGTATCTGACCCATCCGATGGAAGTGGCCGGAATACTGTCGGATATGAAACTCGATGCCTCAACGATCATTTCCGGCCTGCTGCACGACACCGTTGAAGACACCCTGGCCACGATCGACCAGATCCGCGATGGATTCGGAAAAGACGTGGCCTTTCTGGTCGAAGGTCTGACCAAGATCAGCAAGATCACCTTTGGCAGTCAGGAAGAACGGCAGGCCGAAAATTTCCGGAAGATGATGCTGGCCATGTCCTCGGATATCCGGATTCTGCTCGTTCGCCTGGCCGACCGCATCCACAACATGCGGACATTGAAATTTCAACCGCCGCAGCGCCAGCAGTATATCGCCAAGGAAACCATCGAACTCTATGCGCCCCTGGCCAATCGCCTGGGCATCAACTGGATGAAGGTGGAGCTCGAGGACCTGTCCTTTCAGTATCTCCACGAAGAGGCCTATCGGGAATTGGCACAGCGCGTGGCGCAGTCCCGGGAGAAGCGCGATCAGTACACGGAAGAGGTCAAGGGGATCATCCGGGCGGAAATGGATCGTTATCAATTGGAAGGCGATGTGGATGGGCGGGCCAAACACTTTTACAGCATCCACAAGAAAATGCAGGAGCAGCACCTCAATTTTGATGAGGTTTATGACCTGATGGCCTTTCGGGTCATTCTCGATTCCGAACAGGAAAAGAGCTGCTACGAGGCGCTGAGCGTCGTTCATGCCCTCTGGAAGCCGGTCCCCGGACGTTTTAAGGACTATATCGCCATGCCGAAGGCCAATAACTACCGCTCCCTGCATACGACGGTCATGGGTCCCCATGGCCAAAGGCTGGAGATACAGATCCGCACCCGGGCCATGCACGAATGGGCGGAGGAAGGAATCGCCGCCCACTGGCGATACAAGGAAAAACAATCTTCCGGCGGCGACGACGCGGAGCAGATCAAAAAACTGCGCGAACTGCTGGAGTCGCAGCAGGAACTCAAGAATCCACGGGAATTCATGTCCAATCTCAAGATGGCCCTGTTTCCCGATGAGGTTTATGTCTTTACGCCCAACGGTGATGTCAAGTCCTTCCCCAAGGGGGCCACGCCGCTCGACTATGCCTACGGCATTCATACGGACGTGGGCAATCAATGCATCGGCGCGAAGATCAACCGCAACATCGTTCCGCTCAAGTATCAGCTCCAGAACGGGGATACGGTTGAAATCATCACCCAGTCCGGCCATCATCCCAGCAAGGACTGGCTCAAGTACGCCGTCACATCGCGGGCCCGGTCCAAGATCAAAAACTGGATCAAAACGGAAGAGCGGACCCGAAGCATCGATCTGGGCAAGGATTTACTTGAAAAGGAATTCAAGCGGCATCACCTGAAGTTCGGTTCATTTGCCAGATCGGAGGATTTCAAGAAAATTCTCGAGGAATACAAGCTGAGTTCCCTTGAGGAACTACAGGCGAGTGTGGGGTACGGCAAACTTTCCCCGAGGCATCTGGTGCGTCTGTTGCGGTCGGATGAAGCGGATAAAGACGAGGACATCCCGGTTGAGAAAGCAAAAAAGAAGTCCTCCGCTTCCCCCCCGGGGATTTCCCTTACCGGCGTTGACGACGTCATGGTCCGTTACGCCAAATGCTGCGATCCCATTCCCGGGGATGAGATTATCGGCTTTATTTCCCGTGGCCGCGGCATTACCATCCACACGGCCCAGTGTCCCCATGTTCATGAATTCGATCCCGACCGATTGATCGATGTTCACTGGAATATCAAGGAAAAACAAAACTATCCCGTAGGCATGCGAGTTGTTTGCCGGGACAAGAAGGGCCTGCTGGCGGAACTCAGCGCGGTGCTTTCAACACTGGATATCAATATCAGTCACGCAGAAATCGACACCCGGCAGCATGACATGCAGGCCATCTGCGACTTCAAACTGGATGTCATGGATCTCAAGCAATTCAATGAAGTCGTCGCGGCGATCAAAAAGCTCCACAGCGTCATTTCAGTTGAACGGGTGGCCGGGGCTTAGTGTTAAGGATTGACAGCAGCTCATCATTTGCGATATGAGGCGCTCGGTCTGAAAGGAATGTTTTATGAAGATGAACGGTGCCACAAAAACAGGGGCGTGGCTGCTCGCGCTGATGCTTTTTCTGATTCCGTCGTTTGCGATGGCGGCAAAGACGAGCCAGCCGAAGAAGCTGGTGATTATCGACGCGGCCCATGGCGGAGAAGACAAAGGCGTCATCGTTACGGACAAGATCCAGGAAAAAGACCTGACCCTGGCCCTGTCTCAAATGCTTCAGAAGGAATTGGGCAAGACGCCCGGCATTCAGGTCAGGATGACGCGGACATCCGATAAGGCCCTGTCCATCGCCGACCGGCGCCAGGTTTCCAGTCCGGCGCCTGCGGACGCCCTGTTTATCAGTCTTCACGTCAATGCGGGGTTCGGGAAGAATGCGACCGGTTATGAAATATATTTCCCCGGCTTCAAAACGGCGCCCGAGGTTAAAGATGGCTCCAAAGCCATCCTGAAGGATATGGTCAAGAATAAAAGTCTTAATGAAAGCGTACGGTTTGCACAAATCCTCCAGCGGAACATGGAAAAAGTCTTTCCGCGCAAGGGCAGGGGATTGCGCGAGGGCCCCATGCCGATTTTTAACGATTTGACGCTTGCGGCCGTGGTTCTGGAGGTGGGCTTTGCAACGAATGTGGATGACCGGAAAAAGGTCATGGATGAAAAGACGCAGCAGGCCATCGTTGAGGCTTTGAGCAAAAGTATCCAGGCGTTTTTCTAAATGATTTAAGGGAATGCACCGATGAGCAGAGACCAGGAACGACCCTGGAATCAAATCCGCGATATTCGCATCACCAGGGATTTTCTGAAATATCCCGAGGGATCCGCCCTGATCGAAGTGGGCCGGACGAAAGTCATCTGCACCGCGATCCTTGAAGACAGGGCGCCCGCCTTTCTCAGGAATACCGGACGGGGTTGGCTGACGTCGGAATATGCCATGCTTCCCGGTTCTTCGCAAAGTCGGATCGAGCGCGAATCGGCTCGCGGGCGGATCGGGGGAAGAACCCACGAAATACAGCGCCTGATCGGCCGCAGCCTGCGCGCCGTGACGGACCTGACAAGCTTCGGTGAAAGAACCATTTATATCGACTGTGATGTCATTCAGGCGGACGGCGGAACCCGGACGGCCTCCATCACGGGCGGTTTTGTGGCGCTTGTTGATCTGTTCAGGCAACTGCGGAAAAGGGGCCTGATCGAGCGGATTCCCGTCAGCGACTTTGTCTCCGCGGTCAGTGTGGGAATCGTCGATGACCAGCTTCTGCTCGACCTGGATTATGAAGAGGATTCCCGTGCAGAGGTGGACATGAATGTCGTTATGACGGGAAACGGCCTGTTTATCGAAATGCAGGGAACGGCCGAAAAGACCCCCTTCAGCAGGGAGCGGCTCCAGGCCATGTCCCTGCTGGCGCAGGAAGGCATTGAAAAGCTCATTAAAAAACAGTCTGAACTTCTGGGAGACCTGAACTGAACAAGATTGTATTTGCTTCAAAAAACAAGGGGAAAATAAAGGAAGTTAAGGCTTTACTTGAAGAAGTTGATGTTACCCTTTGTTCTCTTTATGATTATAGCGATATTCCCGAAATCATAGAAGAGGGTGAATCCTTTTTCGAGAACGCCCTGCAAAAGGCCAGGACGGTTTCTGAATGGACCGGCGAAACGACCCTCGCCGACGATTCCGGCCTGGAGGTGGACGCCCTGAAGGGCGCTCCGGGCATTTATTCGGCCCGATACGCCGGCGCCGGCGCCACGGATGAGGCGAATATCGTAAAGCTTCTCAAGGATCTGAACGGGATCTCGGCTGATGAGCGGACAGGCGCCTTTCGCTGCGTCCTGGTTTTATATCGCCCCGGTGGTCATTTTGAGAGCTTTGAAGGTCAATGGCAGGGCCGAATTGCCGAAGAGCCTGTGGGGAAGGGCGGTTTTGGTTATGATCCCGTCTTCATGGTGCCGGAACTCTCAAGGACCGTCGCGCAATTGCCGCCCGACGTGAAGAATGCGCTCAGTCATCGGGCGCAGGCCTTTCGAAAACTGAAAAATTTCCTGAAGGAAACCACACCGTCCACGTGATGGCGGACGAAGGATCATCGCGACCATGCGTCGGGGCGTAGCGCAGCCTGGTAGCGCGCTTGCTTTGGGAGCAAGATGTCGGAGGTTCAAATCCTCTCGCCCCGACCATTCATATCCATGCAACCCACGCGTTGAGAGCTCTGCATAACCGGGGAAAAAAGTTTCGCAAACGCTGAATGAGGGATTGTGTGTTTCCGGAAATATGGCTGATCTATAGATGATATCGATCTATTCAAGGCGAAAAGATTTTTAGCCGCTGGAAGCCGTTTTTCAAAGGTCCCGATTCGTATCCGGGCGCGGATCCGGATTTCTATTCGTATAGCCTGTTGAATTCGTTCAGATACGCTCCTGTCAGACCCTTCCTGAGGGTCTCCGGATTGTTCATGATATCATGGATGATTTTCTTCGCATCCTCAAGGTTGCTGTGGAAACGGTTCTTGATGCGCCCCACGAGCACATCCGAAAAGGCGTTCATGACGAACCTCGATACGCCGTTGCTCCCCCGCATGTAAATTTTCAAGACGCCCTTCAAGGCCTTGTCCCCATCCGGTTCATATTCGAAAACGAAAACAGCGTCGGCGGAAAAAAATGTGGGAATCGCCCAGTGGTCGAATCTGCCTTCCGCATAAAAAGTCCGGGATCGGTCCGATTGATCGATCAAACGGATGTCGGCGCTGATCCCCGAGGGGTCAACGATATGAAAGCCTGAATCCACCCTGCTCGTTTTGTAGGAGGGCTGGAAGTTATAGATTTCCCAAAGCTTTCCCATCAGATAGAGATTATCGAGCATCCCGGTCCATGTCTTGAGCGGCGCATCAACCCTGAAATCATTCCTGCTGGTCACCGAGGGGCTGCGGACAACCATTCCGGCACGATCCTCCTGCGCCTGTGCCAGAGTAGGGCCGAGAAAGACAGCAGCGGCGATCAAAAACGACAGGGCCTTTTTAACCATCAGGGCGCCTCGACGGAAAGCATCATGCACATTCGCTGTAGCCGCAGAGCCGGCAAACGGCGCAACCTCCCTCATGTTCCACAATGCCGCCGCAGTCCGGGCAGGCGCCGCGGGCCAGGGCGACTTTTTTATAAACGGCGCCGTAACCGTTGTTCGACATGTGAGACTGTATGGCTTTGGCCACCGCGTCGGCGCAGGATAAAACCTTGTTTTCGCCGAATCCCGAAGGACAATGGCAGGAGATGCCCTGGAGCTGCTTGATCACCTGCCGCGCCTGAATGCCGCTGCGCCACGCCAGGGAGACCATGCGTCCGATGGCTTCGCTCTGTGACGCGGCGCATCCGCCGGCCTTGCCCATCGTCGTGAACAGTTCGAAGAGTCCGGCTTCATCCTGATTGACGGTCACGTAGAGCGGCCCGCACCCGGTCTGCATCTGGTAAGTCCACCCTTTCAAAACCTTGGGGCGTTCGCGTTTTACGACCTTTCGTTCCCCGTCGCCGCCGGTTCGCGCCGGCGTTTCCTCGGCCTTTCCCGTCGAGAGAACCTGCTTGTCCCTCGAACCGTCCCGATAGATGGTTACGCCCTTGCAATCCAGCTGATAGGCCAGCCGATAAACCTCTGCGACATCTTCGACGGTCGCCCCATTGGAAAAATTGACGGTCTTGCTGACGGCGTTGTCGGTGTATTTCTGGAAAGCGGCCTGCATGCCGATGTGCACTTTCGGGGTGATGTCATGGGCCGTCACGAAAAGCGTCCGAATATCCTGGGGGATTTCATCTATGTCGTGGAGCGATCCCTGTTCGGCGATGCGCTGCATGAGTTCCGGCGAGAAAAACCCGCGTTCCTTTGCGATTTTCTCAAAATAGGGGTGGACCTCGACGAGGATATCATTGTCCATGACCTGGCGGATGTAGGAAACGGCGAAGAGGGGTTCCACCCCGGACGAGGCGTTGGCGATAATGGAAATGGTGCCCGTGGGCGCGATGGTTGTGATGGTGGCGTTACGGATTGGAGGCTCCCCTTTTTTGTCGTACAGGGAGCCCTTGAAGTTCGGAAACGCACCCCGTTCCTTCGCCAGTTTCCGCGATGCGAGATGGCCCTGATCATTGATGAATTGCATGAGTTTTTGCGCCAGCGCCGTGGCCTCGCCCGAATCATAGGGAATGCCGAGCCGGATGAGCATGTCCGCCCACCCCATGACGCCCAGGCCGATTTTCCGGTTGCCGAATGTCATCTTGGCGATCTGGGGCAGGGGATACCGGTTGACCTCGACCACGTTATCCAGAAAATGGACGGCCAGATGAATCACCGCCTTGAGTCTCTTCCAGTCGATGTCGCCGTTTTTCACCATTTTCCCGAGATTGATCGATCCCAGATTGCAGGATTCATAGGGCAAAAGGGGCTGTTCGCCGCAGGGATTCGTCGATTCAATGACGCCCACATGCGGTGTCGGGTTATCGCGATTCAGACGATCGAGAAATACGATGCCCGGTTCCCCGTTTTCCCAGGCCTGATCGATAATGCGGTTGAAGACTTTCCGGGCATTGAGCGTACCGGTGACCTGGCCGTTACGCGGGTTGAGGATGTCGTAATTTTCATCTTTTTCGACGGCGTCCATGAAGGCCTCCGTCATACCGACGGAAATATTGAAATTATTCAACTGGTGCTTGTCGGCCTTGCACATGATGAAATCCATGATATCCGGATGATCGACACGCAGAATGCCCATGTTGGCGCCGCGACGGGTGCCTCCCTGCTTGATGGTCTCGGTGGCCACGTCGAAAACCCGCATGAAGGAAATGGGGCCGCTCGAAATGCCCGTTGTGGTCATGACCACATCATTGGCGGGACGCAGGCGGGAAAAGGAAAAGCCCGTACCGCCGCCGGACTTGTGAATCAGGGCCGTGTATTTGACGGCGTCAAAAATCTCCTCCATGGAGTCTCCGACGGGCAGGACGAAACAGGCGGACAACTGTCCCAGCTCCCGCCCGGCATTCATGAGCGTCGGGGAATTGGGAAGAAATTCAAGCGCCGCCATCATCTCATAAAACTGCTCCGACAAATGCCGGGGATCGGCCTTTTTATCGAACCGTTTGTCCGCAGCGGCAATGCTGTTTGCGACGCGCCTGAACATGTGGACCGGGGTTTCCAGAACATTGCCTTCAATGTCCCGCTTCAGGTAACGTCTTTCCAGAACGGTCATTGCATTTTTGGTCAGACAGGGGATCACGGGATTTGAAGTGCTCTTTTTCATTGCGATTGTCTCCTTGATGAGGGCAGTAAAAAACGTTTTCAAATACAACATGTGGTATGATAAGCGCCATAGACCACAATATGTAGGAAATGTCAACAAAAGAAAAATTAAACTGCATCTGTGTTATCGCCGGAACCTTCCCGTCCGATATGACCCGGATATTGCGGAACGGCCACCCTTTGTTTTGTTGTAGATTTCAGGCGATATTCGTGATAGTCATCCCGCCATGCAACGGAAGTTTTAAAAAGTTCCATTCAGACCGATGTCCCACCTTTTCATGATGGTATCTCTATTTTTTTCTTGCAAGAGCAGGTGATGATGACGCGATGATATTTCGCCACGTGATCAGTCCGTTGCTGGCCATTATTTTCATGATGGTGTGGCCTGCTGCGGCCCCCGGCCAGCCGGCGGAGACGGAGAGGCCCCGGGTCGGCCTTGTCCTGAGCGGAGGCGGCGCGCGCGGCCTCGCCCACATCGGCGTCATCAAAGTCCTGGAAGAAATGAGAATCCCCGTCGATTACATTTCCGGGACCAGCATGGGCGCCATCGTCGGCGGACTCTACGCCTCCGGTCTGTCTCCGGAGCAGCTGGAGAAAACCGTCACGAGCATGGAATGGAACGATGCCTTCCGCGATTCGCCCCCCCTCCAGGATCTGCCGTTCAGAAGAAAATGGGATTACTCCAATTTTCTGATGAAATACGAATTGGGGTTCAAAGACGGTAAACTGACCATCCCCAGGGGCCTGCTGCAGGGACAAAATCTCAGTCTCATTTTGAAATCCATTATCGGCGAGGCGGAAAAAGTCCAGGATTTCGATCGATTGAACATTCCTTTCCGGGCCGTTGCGGCGGATATCGAAACGGGTGAACAGGTTATCATCGGCGGGGGTGAGCTCTCCACGGCCATTCGGGCCAGCATGTCCATTCCGGGGTTGTTTACGCCGGTCGAGCGGGAGGGCAGTTGGCTCGTTGACGGCGGCATCGCCAACAATCTGCCCGTGGATGTGGCCCGGCGGATGGGAGCGGAGATCCTGATCGTCGTTGATATCGGCACGCCGCTTCGCAAGAGGGAAACATTGACGTCGGCCATGACGATCACGGTTCAGTTGATCACGATCCTCATTCAACGCAACACCCGGGAACAGATCAGGACGCTGACGGAAGACGATGTTTTGATTCTGCCGCAACTCGGAGATCTTGGTTCCGGCGATTTTATGAAAGGGCGTGAAGCCATTCCGATCGGCAAACAGGCTGCCGAGAAAATGAAAATCGCACTCGACCGCCTGAGCGTCTCCCCGGAAGCCTTCAGGGTCTATCTTGAACGTCAGAGACGAAAACCGGCGCCGCCGCCGGTCATCGACTATGTCCGAATCGAAAACCGTTCCGGGATATCGGATCAGGTGATCGCGTCGCACCTGCGGGTAAAGCCCGGAGACCGTGTGGACCCGGAGGCCATCAGGGAGGATCTGACCCGGGTTTACAGCATCGACGCGTTCGATCGCGTCGATTATCACCTCGAAGAGAAGGAGGGAAAGACGGGGTTGCGCATCGAGACGACCGGAAGGTCCTGGCGCCCGAGTTACTTCCGTTTCGGCGTCAACCTCGAAGACGACTTCAAGGGTTCGGGCAGTTACAATATCGGCATGAGCTTCACGAAGACGGCCATCAACCGTCTCGGCGCCGAATGGCGCACCGAGGCGCGAATCGGGGCCATGCCGAGAATTTTTTCTGAATATTATCAACCCGTGGACGAATCGCTGCGATACTTTGTGGCGCCCCACGTCGAGTACAAAGAGCAGAATGTCAATCTATTCAATAATGGTTCCATTGCCGCGCAGTACCGCGTGAAGACCATGCTGGGCGGTCTGGATGTGGGGCGACAGTTCGAGAACTGGGGCGAAATGCGATTGGGCATCCTCAGGGGAAAGGGTCACGTCAGCGGCCGGATTGGCGATCCCGGCCTCAGTGAAGATTTCGAGATCGGACGCATCAGGTTGCAGTTTATCTACAACCGGTTCGACAATTTCCATTTTCCGCGACAAGGGACAAATGCCGGTGTAATTTATCATGCGGCGCTCAAGGAACTCGGTGAGGAGGTTCCCATGCACATGCTGGGCGCAAACTGGATCACGGCAAAGACCTGGGGCAATCATACCTTCATGCCGGCCCTCTCTTTCAACATGGTTATGGACAACGATGCGCCGATCCAGGATGTCTTCTCCATGGGAGGTTTCCTGAACTTGTCGGGATTTTCAAAGGATGAGCGGTCCGGTCGTTATGCGGGAATTGCCCGCTTGATTTACCTGAACAAAATTGCAGGTCACGGTCTGACGGCCTTCAAGATTCCGGTCTATCTTGGGGCTTCCATTGAAAAAGGAAACGTCTGGCATAAAAGCGACGATATCCGATTCGATTCGGCCATCTGGGCCGGCAGTGTCTTTGTCGGAGCGGATACTTTTATCGGCCCGCTGTATTTCGCCTATGGTTTTGCCGAAGGCGGTCGCAACGCCCTGTATCTGTATCTTGGACAGGCATTTTAACGAGGACGAGAGGTCGCCAAGACCCCATCGTATCCATCGCATTCATGAAGGAGGTTCAGATGTCTTTGCCGGATAGAAACAACCCCTACCATTTTAATGATTTTTTGGCCTGGCGCCAGTCCGTCGATTACTATGCGGATGATCCCTTTATCCGGAAGGTCGTGAAGCATTTTACGGGCGATGGCTGGGAAGGAATCGATGAGGCCGCCCGGCGCATTTCCCGGAAGGCTTCGTTTGGCTGGCGGGACCATGCTGAAACCATTGCGTATCCTGAAAAGCGCCCTTACGTCATGCATTATGACGGATTTCACCGCCGGATCGACCGGATCGTGAGGCCGGCGGAGACGGAGATCATGGAAAAGGAAATCTTTTCCGAGGCCCTGTTTTCCGCAAAAACGCCCCCCTGGGTCCGCCTCATCAAAATGTATCTGATCTATCAGAACGGAGAAGCCTGCATCGCCTGTCCCATCACCTGCACCGAAGGGCTGGTTGCCATTCTGGAAAGGTTTGCCGACGGTGCGGAAACAAAACACATTCTTCAGCATTGCAAGGAGGGCATCGACGGTGACTATGCCATCGGCGCCCAGTACCTGTCCGAAATCCAGGGGGGGTCGGACGTTCCCGCGAATCTGCTCGAAGCCGTCCGGGAAGGGGATGTCTGGAAACTTTACGGCGCCAAGTTTTTCTGTTCGGCCACCCATGCGGACTATGCCGTCGTAACGGCCAAACCGGCCGGTTCCGAAGACGTCGCGCTTTTCGTCGTTCCATCGTGGCTGCCCGGAAACAAGGAGAAGGAAATCCGGAACGGCTGCACGATCGATCGCATCAAGTGGAAGCTGGGCACCAGTGAACTGACGACGGCGGAAATCACGTACAACGGGGCCGTCGCCTATCCCGTCGGGCCCCTGGCACGGGGGCTTGCCAATGTGGTGGGGATCGTCTTGACCTATTCCCGTTTGACCGTGGGGCTGTCTTGCGCCGCCTTTATGACGCGGGCTGTCCGGGAAGCCAAAAAGTATGCCGAACTCAGGGAAGCCTTCGGTTTCAAGGTGGGGCAGTTTCCCATGCTCATGGGGCAGTTGCGATCCATGGAAAGGTCGGCCAAAAGGACAACCGCCGCCGCATTCAAACTTTACGGCGAATTTATGAAACTGGAGGGGGGTCTGCAAGGCGGGATGACCCAGGACGGTCCGGAAACCGCGAAGAAGAAACAGTTCGATATCCGGGAGCTGATCATGCTCCAGAAGATTGCGGCATCCTGGGATGCAACCGAGGTGATCCGCGCCGCCATGTCCGTTTTCGGCGGTCACGGGGTCATCGAAGACTTTTCATGTCTGCCGCGGCTTTACCGGGATGCCGCCGTCAATGAACTCTGGGAAGGGCCGCGCAATGTCCTGTTGACGCAGATGCACCGGGATTTCCAACGGGCTTCAACGTGGTATAACCCGTCGGAATTCATTGAAAACGTCCTTCATCACGCCGATGCCGGCGTCATCGCAGGGCTCCAGGCTGAAATCGCCGAGCTGATCGCGTATCCCAGCCTGTTTGAGCCCGATGATCAAACCATCCGGATCTGTGAACGCTGGGACGCATTCTGCCAGAGGCTCTATCACGCCTATCAGGATCAGGCACTCAAGGAAGTCGAGGGATAATTTCCGCCCGCGAACCCTTTTTCACCGGTTGTGCGAAGCCCTCACTTTAAATAGGCGGGCAGTTGCTTCAGATCTTTTCCCTGGAAGCTGCAGGGCAGGCCGCATGTCTTGCAGGGGCTCTTGGCAGCCGGAAGCGGCGGTTCTCCCTTGATCTTCTGTTCGATGAACTTGACGCATTTGTTGACCGCTGCGTCGGGCCCGTCGATCACGAGACTGACGCTGCCTTCGGCGCCGCCCCAGCCCCCGGAGGCGAAGTGTACCGCTTCGACGTCGAACAGACTTTCGAGCGCATCGATCTCCGTAAACGCAATCCCGTCGGCGACACAGGCCATGCCGACGCGGGCGCCGATGGTTTTGCCGAGGGTCAGCGTTCCGCCGAACTGGGCCGCAATCTCCACCGAGGGAATCATCTTTTCGAGCCCCACGGGATAGATGGTTTCCAGGCCGCGGGCTTTCATGGCCATGTAGAATTGCCCCATGGTTCCGCCCACCGGGCTGGCCATGATGACGCCGAGATTTCCCTGGTGATCGATGGCATTGGCCCCCTTCAGCAGAATATCGCCCGAAGAGAGCTTGTCCAGAACGGAAGCGGGCTCCACCGCAAGCGCCTTGCCCTTGTGAAAGATCATGGGTTTGATGCGGTCATCCGGACCGAGGACGCACAGGACGCCCTTGACGACCTGGCCGGCCACGTAGCCTTCCTTTTTGACCTTGTCGCCCAGAAGCTCCTCGAGAATGTAGGCATTGGTCGATCCTCTGCCCACGAGAAGATAACCGGTTTTCATGGCATTTTTAATTTCGGGAAGCGCCGCTACGCCCTTGCCGATCAAACGCTTCGATTCCGACGGTGTTAAGGTAAACAGGGCCTGCATGGTGAGTTCTCCTTTCTGGTTGCGGGTGGGTCGATCTATTCAATCAATCAAAAGCCGATGAAACTTTCTACAACACTCCGTCCCGATTGACAAGTGATTTGAAAGAAATGGGAATAATTGAAAATAGTTCTTGCTATTATTCGAACGGGCGCGTAAAAGAGACCTCGTGATAGCGATCGTAATTGACCTTCCCACCTTTCTTCTTGAGAAACTTCGGCAGGAAAATCCCGCTAATCTAAGCAGAATCCAAATTTAATGCCGTGTTCGCGACGGGTCTTTCAGGCGCTTCTTCAGCGCGTGAAAAGGCAAGTCTTTACCAGCCGTTCCGGTTCTAACTGGGTTCATATCTCTCTCAACCGCTGGTAATAAAAAAGGATAAAAAATGAGTTTTGAAAGTTTCAAGTTTGACGGCCGCGTGAAGCAAGGGCTACAGGCAGCCGGGTATGAGAAGGCGACGCCGATCCAGGAGATCGCCATTCCCGCCATTCTGGAGGGGCGTGACGTGATCGGAACGGCCCCGACCGGCACCGGGAAAACTGCCGCGTTTGTACTTCCGATCCTGCACAACCTGCTCGCAACGAAAAAGCAGGACGCTCGCAGGGCGACGCGTGCGCTGATCATCACGCCCACGCGCGAACTGGCCGAGCAGATCCATACCGTGATCAAAGAGCTGGGGAAGTTCACCTCCCTGCGATCGGCCACGGTTTATGGCGGCGTGGGAATGCAGCCGCAGGAAAAGGCTTTGCGACAGGGCGTTGAGGTGATCGTCGCCTGTCCCGGCCGGCTGCTGGATCATCTGAACCGGGGAACCGCCAGCCTGGATCAGGTCGAGATGATGGTGATCGATGAGGCGGACCGCATGCTGGACATGGGGTTTCTGCCTTCCATCCAGCAGATCATGAAGCACGTGTCTTCACGGCGGCAGACGCTGCTGTTTTCGGCGACATTCGATGCGGCCGTGGAACAACTGGCCGTTAAGTCCCTGAAATCGCCGCAGCGTTTTTCGACGGGAACCGATGCGCCTTCCAGCACGGTTGCGCATACGCTTTACCCGGTCCCGCAGCATTTGAAGCCAGGACTGCTCCAGCGTTTGCTGGACGAGATGAACGTTCATTCCATTCTGGTTTTCACCCGGACAAAACACCGGGCGGATCGCGTCACGGAAAAAATCAAGCGTGCCGGCTATGCCGCATCGGCCCTGCATTCAAACAAATCCCAGAACCAGCGCAAGCAGGCGATGGACCAGTTCCGGACAGGCCAGATCAAAGTCCTGGTCGCCACGGATATCGCGGCCCGCGGACTGGATGTCGCCTCGATTTCGCATGTGATCAATTTCGATATTCCCGACTCGGCGACGAGCTACATTCACCGGATCGGCCGGACAGGCCGGGCCGAACGCCTGGGCGATGCCTATACGCTGGTCACCCAGGAGGATAAGCAAACGATCAGGGACATCGAGAAGATACTGGGTACGCCGATTGAAAGAAAGGTGTTGGATAACTTTAATTATAACGAGGCCATGGAAAAAAACGTCCGGGCCTTTCCACTTCCTCAGGTTCAGGACCGGGGTCGCGTTCGTTCGCAGCAAAGACGATACGCCTGAGTGGATCGCGAACATTGAGCCGCCCTTGCCTTTTCGGCCATAATCTTTTATAGGGGAGCGAAATCAACCCTGTCAGGGAAAGGAAGCGAAAACCGGGGCGGCTGCTGTGTTTTCCGGAGTGCGATGAAGTACGAAGGCATGATCATAAGGCCTCCCAGTGAGGCCTACAGCCTGCTTCTGCAGGTGACCGTGGGATGCTCCCACAATAAATGCAGCTTCTGCCCGACCTACAGGGGCGAGAAATTCCGCATCAAATCGTTTGCGGAAATCGAGGAGGACATCCTCGAGGCAAGCCGCTATCGCACCGTGGAGAAGATCTTCCTGTGCGACGGCGACGCGCTGATTATTCCGCAGAAGCGGCTCGTGGAAATCCTCTCTGCCATCCGTCAGCATATCCGGGGCGTCGAAAGGGTGGGGTGCTATGCCAACGCCAAGAGCATCCTGCGCAAGCCCCCCGAAGAACTTTCTCAATTGCGGGATCTGGGGCTGGGAATCGTTTATCTCGGCGTCGAAACCGGAAATGAGGATTTGCTCAGGAAGATCAACAAGGGGGCGACCTATGCCCAGATGGTCCAGGCGGGACGGCGGATCAAGGATGCCGGCATTCTTCTGTCCGTGACCGTGCTTCTGGGCATCGGCGGAATCGAAAAAAGCCTTGAACACGCCCACGATACGGCCAGGATCCTGACGGAGATCGATCCCGATTACGTCGGCGCCCTGACCGTGATGGTGGTTCCCGGAACACCGCTGCACGAAGACTATGCCAACGGGCGATTCGTGCTGCCCGACCAGTTCGGTTTCCTGCGGGAACTGGAGATCATGATCGCCCGCGCGGACTTTACGAATTGCTTCTTCACCTCCAATCACGCCTCGAATTACCTGCCCATCCGTGCGAGGATGCCCGGAGAAAAGGAAAAGACCCTCCGGATGATTCAGCAGGTCATTGAATCCGGAGACAACCGGCGCCTGCGTCCGGAATACATGCGGGGATTGTGACGCCATGTGCGCCGCTTCAGGAAAGTCGCCCTGCAACTCCCGGGGATTTCATCCCCTGCCGAAAATCTCATTCGCCTTCGCCACGTCTCTTACCGCCCGTCCATTTCTCAATAAATCCGATGGTTTGAATATCACCTGAACCCGCCGTATATCAGCATTGCCATAAGCGCCGGCTTGCCCTCCATGGCGGCAAGAAGGTTCTTAACTTCTGCCTGAATCATCACCGTACGTGGACTTGTCACACGCCCGCCTCTGCGTTGAGACGGACACCCTGCTTTCTGTGATCAGAGGGAAAGAAACGCCTCCATATTTTTCGCCCCGAGCAGCCGTGGATAGGTTTTCCCGCCGAAGTAATGGATATAACGAAGAATCCATTGACAATACGTTTGTTCCGTGCAATACGCACGACGGTGACATTTAATGACCTCTCGAACCTGATCCATTAACTTGAGATTCGGATTTGGGCGGAATTTCAGTTTGCTTTCCATATCTGCCCTCTCAATCTTTCAATAAGTTGAAAATCTTTCCATCCATATGCACCAATATGATGGAATGTTTTTCGTCTATTACATTGTTAGGTGAAGGCTTTCCCGTGACTGAAAGATATTCCCTACAGCGAAACACAACCGAAGGATTTGCAAAGAGGGTTCGCAAGAATCTCGAATTCATCATTCGAAAGTGTCGCGAAGGCGAGGACGTCCACGAGGTGACTGAGATTACGACGTCCCTCCTTGGCCTTATTATCTTTCCGTGGGAGGAAAGAGCGTTGGGTATAATGGAAAACTGGTCATTAGCAGACCTCGAGGAGAAAGGTTGGCCACGATGGACAATCCTTCAGGACCGGGATGGCGAAACCACCACCTTGGGCAAGCTCACATACCACCTTCGTAACGCTGCATCACATCGCCGCTTGCGGTTTTCGTCTGATGGCCCTGATCCGAAGGAAGTGGAGATTCAGTTCGAAGATGCTTATCCAGGAAAAGCCGTGGATGTGGATTGGGTGGCCAAGATTCGCGCTTCGGACCTCAAAGACTTCTGCGAACGGTTTTCTAAGAGCATCGAGGACTTGGTAGGTTGAGAATCTATTTCTACTAATGACCGAACGGGGAGATAGGTAACAGATTGTTCTGGGTACGTGGGTAACACTTTTACATAAAAGCCAAACAAGGGCAATCCGGCAGATCGCTGCGCACCGGCTGATTTCGTCGTTATGTGCATGATGAACCGAAAGGATACCGATGATCCTAACACCGAAATCACTTGAGAAGCTCAGGCTACTGATCAATGAGGAGACAGAGTATAGGTCAGGGCCGCAACTTGTCCAGTTTTTCAATGCGCTCGGGTTCAATGACTCCTATGGGCAAGGTTTTCCATCGCGTTGGATGTTTACCGACGAAAAGCTAAATGCTATCAATGGTTCTCCGGAACTCGATAAATGTATACGGAATGTTCTGTCCCCTACTAACTTTATTGGGCGAATCAGCGAGTTGGACAAACATATTGTCGAGTTTAATAAGTACCTTGCGTTTGACAAATGGAGGGTAACCCGAAGTGGTGCAGAAATTGGCTTTAGCAAGCTACAAAAGATCGAGATTGACGAAGCACCAGAGGCATCAGATAACGAAGATGAATTCCTGAAAAGAGAATTCGCAGATGTTTCGGTCGAGAGGATAGGTCTGGAAGGAGTCGTATCTGACATCTTGGAACAAAGGATTAGAGAAATCGAACGATGCTTTCCGGCTACTGCATATTTGTCGGTTATTTTACTGGCTGGTAGCACACTTGAAGGGATTCTTCTGGGTTTGGCAGTCAAACACCCGAAGCAGTTCAATTCTTCAAAATCGTCGCCGAAGGACTCAAGTGGCAAAGTTAAGTCGTTCCATGATTGGTCTTTAAGCGCATTTATCGACGTGGCGCAAGATTTAGGACTTATTCAGTACGACACCCACAAGTTTAGCCACTCACTACGAGACTTCAGGAACTACATTCATCCATTTGAGCAAATGAGTTCAGGTTTCAGCCCCAGGGAGCATACGGCAAAAATCTGTCTTCAAGTCCTGAAAGCCGCGATTCATGAAATTAGTGAGAATGTTTCCAAAATCAGCACATAACGAGGCGCTGAAGCCGATCGTGGCCCTGTCGGGCCACTCCGGCTGAGATTTTCGTTAGGATTCAACACATGACATACAATATGAAATAAACATGTCATTTGAGAGAGTGTTATTTGAAGGGAGAAAGCACGATCGAGAAATAGGACGGCAGATTCTATGGCAAAGCAGATCGTGGCACGACAACAAGGAGATGATTACCAAGCCCGCTGGTTCTGGTTGCAGGCCTGTGCGCTGCTTGACGATTTCTCCAAGGTTGAACGAGTCGTTCATGAGGATGATACGCTCAAATCATTTGATGACGTTGCCGTTTATTATCGCTCCGGCTATACAAACAACCGAGGCATGCCCCTCGATGCCGACTTTTATCAGGTGAAGTTCCATCTCACGTCGAACGGGGCGATAACTGGGGAAGCTTTCTGCGATCCAGGGTTTATCGGCGCGACGACCGTTTCTCTGCTTCAGAAAATGAAGAATGCTTCTGATCATTGCTGCAGCACGGGAATAAACCATCGACTGTTTCTTTACACGCCCTGGACCATTCACCCAGATGACCACCTCGCAACCTTGCATTCTCTGCGTGACGGGAGTATCAGGTGGAACGCCCTTGCAGACGGCGGCGACAGATCTAAGTCCGGAAAACTTCGAAAGCGATGGAGAGACCACCTTGGTCTCAAGAGTGACGATGAATTGCGCCCGATTCTTGCCAATATTCGCATTCAGCAAGGCCCCACGCTCAATAAGCTGGCAGACGACCTAAACTGGCGCCTTAAGGCAGTAGGGCTCAGGCCAGTCGCAGACAACAATCTGAACCATCCTTATGATGATCTGACAAGAAAGATGCTCGCAAACAACATGAACGAGCTGACGGTAAGCTCATTGCTCGATCTATGTGGCCGGGAGGGACTTCTTGTCCGAACTCCAACAAGGCCGGCAAACACAACTACGTCCTTGGGGATCAGGAGTTTTCTCCGGTGGGCCGAAGACTTGCAGAACCAGACCCAGTCTATGATCTGCCTATCGCACCACTTCGAAGGGCGGAGAATCATCAATCCCGATGACTGGAATATTGGGATTCTAAATTCTTTGGAGAACTTTGTGCAGCAGCACATTGCTCGCGGCGGTTCCTACCGCCTCCACCTTGACACACATTTCAGCATCGCGTTCTTGGCGGGGCACTTCTTGCCGGAAAAGATGGGGATCAACGTCGAAGTCGTTCAGCATTCCGGAGGAGGAATCAACTCATGGAATTTCACGAATGTGCAAGGGACGAGTTTTGATTCGTTTGAATTCGTCGAGGAAACATGTCACCACGGAGGAGCAGATTGGGCTTTGGCAATCGGTCTTACTCACGACATAAAGAATGATGTTCTGCATTATATCGGCAAATCTTTGCCTTCTGTTGGCCACGCAGTGCTGGCTCTCCCCGCTGGCGGCCCCTCCTCCTCCTCGGTTCGCGACGGGACACATGCAGAATGCTTAGCCAGCCAGTTGATTCACTATATAAGAACTCGAGGTGCTGAAATCGGCGTAGAGAACCGTGTTCACGTATTCTCTGCTGCGCCCAACGGCTTCACTTTCTGTCTAGGACGGAAGATGCATCCTTTTCACCGTTGGACATTGTACGAATTCGATTTTGGCTCAGGGAAAACCGGCGCCTACAGCCCATCAAGCACAAACGACATTAGGAGGTGAACCCATGCCAGCGTTGCAGTCCTACTTCGATCAGTACCTGAAGGACATCCGCCCAACGCAGAACCAGCGAGATGAATGCAAAACGGGCCACGAAACGCTTCGGGGGCGACTCCAAGATGACGAGTCGCTCAAAGACATTGTTGTCGGTACTTTCCTGCAAGGTAGCTATCGACGTGCCACTGCGGTTCGTTCAACGGGCGATTCAAAGTCGGATGTCGATGTCATCACCGTTACAAACCTCGACAAGGCGAAGTATACACCACGACAGGCCATGAATGTCTTGGTTCCATTTCTCGAGAAGCACTACAAAGGGAAATGGAAGGCCAAGGGGCGGGCTTTCGGAATTAGTCTCAGCTATGTCGAACTGGACCTTGTCGTCACAGCCGCTCCCTCGGAGGCACAAACCGAAAGCTGGCGTCAACTGGCAGGGCTGAACGAGTCGGACATCATTGGTGAAACCAAATGGAAACCCGCCGATGCATGGTTTCTAGAAAGCCGATTCGATTTATCGATTACAGAGCGTGCAGCCGCTTGGAAACTTGAACCATTGGACATTCCTGACCGTGAGGCCAACAAGTGGGACAAGACGCATCCTCTCGCTCAAATTGCCGCGACATGGGCAAAAAGCCGCAGCACGCACCGGCACTACGTCAATATCGTGAAGGCGGTCAAGTGGTGGAAGGTCGCCCAGCAATCTGACATGGACTACCCCAAAGGCTATCCACTTGAACACCTCCTATGGGTATCGTGTCCTGATGGCATCACCTCGATTGCTGAGGGAGTGGTCTTGGCATTAGAGGATATTGCGAGTCGCTACAGGGTCCACGCCGATATCGGCCAAGTGCCTTCTGCTCCGGATCATGGCGTGCCGGAACACAACGTTCTCGGGCGGCTTTCGGTCGAGGACTTCCAGGAATTTCATCGGAGGATTTGCATCGCTGCAGAGCAAGCGCGGGACGCATATGACGAATCTAACGTATGCGAGAGCGCTGAAAAGTGGCGCCTTCTCTTTGGCCCTAAGTTTCCTCAGTGCCCGGAAAACGCGAAAGAGGGCGGATATACCCCTCGGAAAGAGGCCAGCATTGTTCCTGGAGGTCGTTTCGCCTGATGGACTGGTTGCGTGAAGCCCCAGAACCTTTGAGCAAGGCTCAACTGTCCTTGGAGACGGTTGAGGGCTTCACTTTTCTTGAGACATTCAGATGGAATGAACAAGGGAAGAAGTGGACCATCAGGTTTCAAGTGTCTTTGCCGGAACTCGATGCGGATAACCCTCTCAGGTCCACGGACTGGTATCTGACCGCCGATGAAGCGTACCCTCTCGGACGTATAGACATCTATCCTGCCAAGGACCACGGTATCACCGGAACTTACCCGCATCAGAGCTATAATGGTGAGGGCAAACCCGAGTTGCCGTGGCGAGATGGTAATATCTGTGCGAACACGCAAGCGAAGGTCATCGGGCGTCATGGATACGACGTGGAGCCGTATACCACGGAGGATCGACTTCTGTGGCACTGCCAACGGGCTATCGAGTGGATTCGATACGCAAGTAGGGATGAGTTGGTTCTTCCTGGTGAACCATTTGAACTGCCCCCCCACACCCCCATCATGCGAGACCTCGAAGATAATCCGATTCTCCGAGGGGGCTATTGCGGCTTCACCTTGGTTCGACACACTTGTGACATCTGGCCGCGCGAAGGTCTTCAATCTTAAAGTAAACGAGAAGACATGGTTTGTTGAACTGCTGATGGGGCCAAGGAATGATGAACTTGTTCAGCTCCCTTGGGGACAATACGTGATGCGTCATCGAGGAAGATCCCGGGATGGAGCTTGGGTGCGTTTGCAGGCCATGCCGGCAGTAAAGCCATATCGCTTTCCTGAGACTTGGGGGGAACTCAAGCAGGCGCTCTCAGAGCAGGGCGTGTCGCTCAGGTGTATCCTTAGTTCGGTCACCAAACATCTGCGCGACGGAGAGACTCACTTTTTTCTCATCGGTTTCCCAATCCCCGAAATTCTGGAAGGCCCGCCAGTGACCACGCATTGGATTGCTGTATTGTTGCCCGTTCTTTCTAGCGGCAACGCGTATCCGGATGGATTTCGAGCCAACGAACGCGGCTACTTCGAAAACGATATGCGGACAAAATGCCGAAGCGATACTAGACTGGAATACTTGCAAACAGAAAACTGGCACACTGACCAGATTCAGAACAGGGGGCGATTCCAGGAAAAGCTTCGAGCTGCTCGTGTTGCGGTGATTGGATGCGGCGCACTGGGTGCGCCGATTGCGGAGATGCTGATTCGGGGCGGCGTTCAACAGATGACGCTCTTCGATGGCGACGCCATCGAGATCGGAAACCTAACCCGACACACTCTGTCGATGAACGACATTAGGGTGAGAAAAACCGATGGACTGGCGCAACGCCTCAATTCTTTGAATCCACATGCCGAGGTCGCGTCCGTTCCCTTAAGAGTCACCTTCACGAATGAGGAGGCCTCCAAACGGCTCTTGGAGCACGATCTCATTATTGATTGCACCGCCAACGATGAGTTGTTACATGTCCTGACGGGCATCTCGTTTCCGCACGATGTCCATTTTTACTCAATATCTATCGGTTTCCGTGCCAAGCGAATGTTCTGCTTCCATGCCAAGGATGAGTCATTCCCTGTCGATGAATATATCTCGGAGATGTCTGCATGGATCGAGGAGGAGCAGGAAGAATTCAAAGGCGAGACATTCCCGCGTGAGGGGATCGGTTGCTATCACCCCGTCTTCCCGGCCCGGTGCGACGATATGTGGCTTTGGGGCAGTGTCGCCGTCAAGACCATTGCTAAGGGTATTGATTCGTCGCCATCCGACCCCGTGCTCTATGTATATGAACAGAAT
>Ga0351881_1073_pt1 | contig 28512 bp, 27 predicted proteins | sample BONcelFGM3001E15_FD_206769 | JGI IMG/M metagenome (GOLD analysis project Ga0351881, IMG submission 206769) | Enriched cells from coal bed in the Powder River Basin, Montana, United States - BONCAT cells FGM rep3 HSBNCT.FGM.300.1.E15 ...
ATGAAAGTTACATCATTAAGAAAATTAAGAACAATTCTGTAATAAAGGACTTAAATGTCTCAATTGAATGAAACAAGTGTTAAATACATAGCAGTTGAAGGGGTAATCGGTGTCGGTAAAACCTCGCTTGCAAAAAAGTTAAAAGAAAAATTAGTTGTTTCAGAATATAACCTTTGGTCTGATCATAGATTACTAATTTTACTTATATTTTTATTAGGGCTTGAATGGTTTTTCCGCAAACGTGAAGGAATGATTTGAGAAGTTTTATTAGAGAGATTACTTCATCAACACTTGATGTAATATTGCCTCGTACCTGTCCCGGATGTTCAGTTAAACTTCTAAAAACGGAAAAAATTTTGTGTATAGATTGTTTAAATGATCTCACTCCTGCTCCAGAATCAAGCATTATTGAGGAGTTTAACAAACATTTTGCAGAGACTAAATTAATAACCGATTTATTTTCAATGTTTCTGTTTGAGAAGGGGGAAGCAATTCAAAAACTTCTCTTCTCAATAAAATATGACCGCCGGTTTACGTCTGCATTTTATCTTGGTGAATTACTCGGGGAAGCACTTTTACAATTCCGATCTGAATGGGATTATGATTTAATCCTGCCTGTCCCACTCCACAAAGTTCGTTTGATAGAAAGGGGTTTTAATCAAGCAAATTATATTGCGAAAGGTATCAGTTCTATCATCGGTGCAAATGCAAATACTGATATTCTTTATAGGAAAAGATATACCGAAACCCAAACAAAAAAAGATAAAGAAGAACGTAAAAGAAATGTTCAAAACGCATTTACATTAAAATTAGCGAAAGAAATTCTAAATAAAAATATTCTTTTAGTTGATGATGTTATTACCACCGGAAGCACAATTAACGCTACTGCTGAAGTGCTTAAATTAAATGGAGCAAAAAATGTTTTTGCTGCATCAATTGCATTGGCATAATATTTTTTACGTTATAATTAATTTTTTATACTCATCATTAAATCAGATCAACAATTTATTTTAAGTGCCACGTACTATCTTGAAATCTTCTAAAGATTATAGAGCTATAAGAATTTATAAAAATCTAATAGAAAGCTAAAGCTGCTTTGGAAAAAAATAACAGATGTGTTCTACACCACATTGACTTTTAAATTTATTTCATTATACTACGATCGAAAATAATCGAAAATTAAGTGGTCTCTTCTCTTATTATTTGAAGGGGTTTTCTTGTATTACTTTTTTTTAATACTAATCATAAGCATATTAATTGGGGATAACTCTGTAAAGCAGAGTGAGATTACAATAATAATCACACAGAACCGACTTACCAATACAATAATCCTAAGCAAAGATTGTCAAATAAAATGAGACAAATACGAATCTTTTTAAATTTGTTAATGTTCAAAAATCATTTATTTCCTTTGAGGAGTCTATTATGAAATCTTTAGTTTTCTTTTTCATTTTTTCTTCAGTGGTTTTATCACAAGTTCATCATAATATATGGTATGGCTTTGGTCCATTCGGAGGAACAGTTAGTGAAATAGCAGTTAATAATCGTGGAAATATTTCAGCAATTACTAATGGTGGGTTAAGTTTCTTTTATTATGATTGGATTCACATGTATAATGCAGGGGAATTTATTCATTCCGATTTCCTTTCCTCTTCCGATACATTATTAGCTGCAAACAACACTCAACTATTTTATACCACCGATGTCGGTTATCATTGGCATAATATTACTTCACTTCAAAACTCAACTGATGGAATAACATCTTCACGTTCCCCTTCTACTTTAATTTTCTGTTGGAAAGATAGTTTACTTTATAGAGGTGATTTGGACTCAACTTCATGGTTTACCATTAATCCAGAAAAAGGAAAAGTTAATAAAGTATTGTTAAATCAACACAACAATCAATTTGTTATCATGGCTACCGAAGAAGGTCTGTTCCGCTCTACTGATGCCGGAGAAAGCTGGCTTCAATTAAATCTCCCAGAAAAAAATTACATTTCGATTGCATGCGACAATATACCTCCATATAAACTTTCAGTTATTGCATCGGATAGTAACATTGTTTATTTATCAAGTAACAATGGGGATACCTGGATTTCTTCAACAAACGGTTTACCACCAACTTCAATAACTCGTTTATCGGATGTAGCTATCGATCCTACCGGAAAAATTTTTGTGAGCAGCGGAGAAGGAGTTTTCCGAACGGTTAATTTTGGGATTACCTGGAGTGGTTATTCAGCAGGTCTTGAATATCCTGACCTTGGTATTCTAATGACTCTTCCTGTTCATACTATTAACGTTAGTGGAAATAAACTTTATGCCGGAACTGATGAAGGTATTTTTGAAAATTCAACCGGAATGTGGCAACAAATTGGTACGAATAATCAAAAATGTTTGACGCTTGCAAAATCACAATATTATTATGATATCGTACTATTAGGAACTCCAAGAGGAGTTAAAAGAGGTATGCAAAGCTATTGGAGTCCAACCAATAATTATGGTTTAAGTGGATTTCCGATAAACTCAATTATACTATCTTCAACTTATGATAGCATTGCATTAGCAGCCGGAATTTTTCCCGAATTAAACGGGTTTATTCAAAAATCGACAAATGCCGGTTCAACGTGGCAAACAGTTTTTAATTTACCAATAGGTTCAGGTAAATTTAATCAATTCATTCAACGGAAAGACAGTATGAATATATATCTGGCACTAAGTGATGGAATCAACTCCTCCGGACTTTACATTGCTGATGTTATCAATTCTCCAGATACCTGGTCACCAGTTGAAGGGACAAACGGAATGAATTTTATTAGTGCAAGTTCATTTAATAATTCAAGTAATAAAATATTTTTTATCGTTGATGATTCCCTTTTTTATCAAAGTAGTGATGGAGGCAGGACTGTTCAATACCTATCAACAGTTCCGGGAGGAAAGTTTAGCAATATTTCTTGTGTTTTTAATGGTATAAACAGATACATTTTTGCATGCGGTAACGGAATAAGAATTAGTTATGATGACGGAATTACCTGGGAGGATTTTGGATTGAATCAATATGAAGTGGTAAAAGTTATTTTTGAAAGCTGGTCTTTAATTGCGGCAACTAAGAATAATGGATTTTTTATTAAATATCATAGTAAAGGAGATTGGACAGATTTTTCATATGGGTTTGGAAAGGGTAAAGTAATTATGGATTTAGTAAATTATACATCATGGGTGATGCATGCAGCTACGGAAAATCATTCTGTTTATTATATGTGGTTAATTGTTAATGATGCTTCAGAAGAAAATAATTTTACTTCTGCTCACGGGTATGTTTTAAAACAAAACTATCCCAACCCGTTTAATCCAGTAACAACCATTTCATATCAGATTAAAGAGCCTGGTTTAGTTCAGTTAAAAGTGTTTAATGTTTTGGGACAGGAAGTATCGGTTCTTGTAAATGAAGTTAAGTCAGAAGGATCTTACTCTATTAATTTCGATGCAAGTAATCTTCCAACCGGTGTTTACATTTATTCGTTAAGGGTTAATAACTTTATTCAAAATAATAAAATGTCACTATTGAAATAATTAATTATTAAATACACAACAAAAGGATTTTTATTATCGATTAATTTTACATTTTCTCCGGAGCGGAAACTCCGAGAATAGTCAACCCGTTAGAAATAACAATTTTAGTTGCTTCGGCTAAGGCTAATCTTGCTTCTGCGAGTTTCTTTTCTGTACCGAGAATTCTTGAGAATGTATAAAACTTGTGAAAATGTGCTGCAAGTTCTTCAAGATAAGAAGTGATTCTGTTTGCTTCGAAATTTTCAGCACTATATAAAACTTCATCTTCAAAATGATTTAGTTTTTTCAACAAAGCAACTTCTTCATTTGATTGAAGCAGATTTAAGTTTTCTAAACTTGAAGTGAGGTTTTCTTCACTTACCGTTCTGACTATCGAGCATATTCTTGCATGGGCATATTGAAGATAAAAAACCGGATTTTCGTCTGAATGTTTTTTTGCAAGATTCAAATCGAAATTCATGTGGGTTGATATTCCGCGCATGTTAAAGAAATACCTTACAACATCAGAACCGACTTCATCACTTAATTCATCCAAAGTAATATAATTTGCTTTTCTTGTGGACATTTTAACAATTTCACCATCTTGCGAAATTGTAACAAACTGATGTATTAAAACTTTCATTTTATCAAGATCATAACCTAATGCACCGAGTGCTGCCATTACGTCAGGGTAAGTTGCATTATGATCGGAGCCAAATAAATCGATAATCAAATCATAATTGCGTTCATACTTAGTTATGTGATAGGCAATATCAGGCAGTCTATATGTAGGTTCTCCGGTTGACTTGACAATTACTTTATCTTGCTGATTCCCCATCTCTGAAAGTTTGAGCCAGATTGCTCCATCCTTTTCATAACTGAGTCCACGGTTTTTAAATATACTTAAGACCTCTTCAATTTTTCCATCTTCATAAAGAGTGTTTTCATTGAAGAAGATTTTATGTTTTATATTCAATCGTCCTAAAGTTTTTTCAATATCTTTGAAAATCTCACTTTCAGCTCTATCCTTAAAAATACCTTCTGCAGGTTCATCTTTATAGATTGAACCTGATTCCTTAATCAATTCGTTCGCAATTTCACGAATGTACTCACCCTGATAATAATCTTGAGGAAATTCTATTTGTTCACCGAGAAGTTCTAAATATCTAAGTCGAACCGAATCACCAAGCACCCGCATCTGACGTCCGGCATTGTTAAAATAATATTCGCGATCAACTTCATAACCAATCCATTCTAGTAAATTTGCAATCGTATCACCACAAACAGCATTTCTTCCATGCCCGACTGTCAAAGGTCCGGTAGGATTTGCTGAAACAAACTCAACGTTTGCTCGTTTCCCTAAAAACTTTGTTGATTTTCCGTAATCTCCTCTTTTTTCGAAAATGGTTTTAATCCCCTCACTCAAATAGTTGTGAGCAAAATAAAAATTAATGAAACCGGGACCGGCAATTTCAACTTTAGCAATAATATTGTTATCCAATTCAAGATTAGAAATAATTTCTTCTGCAATTGAGCGAGGATTTCTTTTTAATTGTTTGGAAAGAATCATGGCAACATTAGAAGATAAATCGCCATGATCTTCATTTTTAGGTTTTTCAAAAGTAAAATTAAAATCTTTTAGATAATCCAATCTTTGAGATGCAGTTTGCATTAAAGCTGTAAGGTTATTTTTCAATAATTTCTCCCGGTGAAACAATTACTTTTTTAGTTGTTCGTTTTCTTGGTTTCTTAACTTTAGGATCTTCTAAAGTCTCAACAGGTGCATCACCCCAGAGTTTGTCAAGATTGTAGAATAGTCTCGATTCATGTTTGAACACATGAACTACTACATCTACATAATCCAAAAGCACCCAATTAAGAGAAGAATAACCCTCTTTGTGCCAAAGTTTTATTCCTTCGTCTCTTAAAGATTTATCAATATTATCTGCAATAGCTTTCACTTGAGTATCGGAATCAGCGGAGCAGATAATAAAATAATCAGCTACTGTTGTCACAGGTTGTAAGTTAATTAACTTAACATCCGATCCCTTTTTTTCGAAAATTAATTCAGATATTTTTTTTACAAGTTGTTCTGGTTTCAATAATTACCTCATTGATTAAGTTTAATATTGTTAAAATCTTTTCCCACAATCACTGAAACATCTAAATAATAATTCTTATTAACTTGACTGATAACTACATCATCAGCCAACCCCAGAGCGTCTGCAACAAGTTTTGCACTGTTCTGGTTTCCGTTACGGTCAACTATTAAAGTTCTTTCTATATCATACGAATAGTAATTACCTGTTTGTATTACATCGAAATTTTTACTTCGCAAAAACTCGGTTAATTGATCAGCCACACCCAAAACTCCACAGCCATTCATCACTTCAATTTGGATAAGAGAATCTACTTTAGCCGTCTTTTCGATTGTAATTGGTAACGGTACATGTTTAAAGTTACTGTAAAGTGAAAATGAAAGGAAGAAAATAATCCCAACAAGTAGAAGTGAAATTAGCCAAAAATATTTTTCGGTTTTGGTTTGATCTGATAATATATTCTTGAATGTAGAAATTTTTCTGCTCAATTAAAAAACTCAGGAAAAAAGATCGATAAATTTACCTTACATTCAATAACCATAGTTTGCTCTGAAAGAATTATTGAATAGACTATTAAAAGGGCTGTTAAATGGATTGTAATAACCGCCGGGGATGTTCTGGTACTGAATATTTATCTGAAAATTTTTCCATGGTTGGTAATTTAGAGCGGCTCGGCTTAGGTAAATACCGGATAACTGATTTTGGAAATTTTTACCGAAAGAATTATAAGGTGAATGAACAATACTTGCGTCAACCTCAACATTGAGATTTTCAGTAAAACGATACATCATACTGTTTGTATAAACGCCAAGTGCAATACCATTACTCCCAAAAGTATTGTATGAAAGTGAATAAGAATGATTCATTGAAAAATTCTCGGGGTTCCAAAATCCAAATAATAAACCTGATGAATTATTGGTAATTCCATCCCTTACACTCGGTTGGAAAATATCTCTATTCTTGAATTGTCCATAGCTCAAACTATTAATTGCAATTATAACTACAACAAGCATCAATATTTTTTTCATTTTATTTTCCTTAACTGAATTTAATTAAAGAACTTTAGTAATTTTATTCTGTTTATCAACTAACACAACTGTTGGAGTATGTTTTTTTGCTTCTTCCTCGGACATTTGCGAATAGGTAATAATAACAACTTCATCCCCAGGATAACCAAGCCTTGCTGCCGGACCATTTAAGCAAACAATTCCGCTGTCTCTTTCCCCTTCTAAAGTATATGTCTCCAAACGTGCACCGTTATTAACATTAACAACTTGAACTTTTTCATAAGGAAGAATATCTGCAGCATCTAATAAGTGTTTATCTATTGTGATACTTCCCTCATAATATAATTCAGCCAGTGTGACGGTAGCACGGTGAATTTTCGACCTGAACATTTCTCGATTCATCTAAACTCTGTTTTTTTTACTCAATATGATAATGGAATAAGTAACTAAATTCAAGATTATTCCATACCTACAATATAAGACGCTTTTGCTCTTTATTTGTTACAAGTAAGGATAATCTTTGGATTGAAAAAATAAATAAAAATAATTGCTTGACAAAATAGTCATCTTCGTGTAATTTAGCCACCTTAAAAATGGAAAAAATAACCGGGACATATTACCTTTTGAATTCGACCACAAACTTTGGTTTCTGGTGGTTTAGTAGTTTATGTAATATAACTCGGTGATTCTGGAGAAATAATTAATTTTGAAACCCTTCTCAGATAACTGAGAAGGGTTTTTTGTTTTATAAGGGTTTTATGATATTCGAAAAATTTAAATCATTAGCAAAAGACTTTAACCTAATTCAGGTTTATGAAACGATGACGGCTGATATGCTTACTCCGGTATTGGCATATTTAAAGATTCGTGGAAAAGGTAAAATGAGTTTTCTTCTTGAATCTGTGGAAGGTTCAGTAAACTTAGCAAGATTTTCGTTCATCGGGAGTGATCCACAAAAAGTTATTCGGAATAAAGGCTCCAAAATTGAGATTACGACTGGAGAATCAACAGAAATTCTAAATGAAAATATTTTCAATTATTTAAAGGACTCTTTGGCAAGTATCAATCAATCAAAAATTGAAGGATTGCCTGATTTTACCGGCGGAATCGTCGGTTATGTTGGTTATGAAAATATTTCTTTAATTGAACCTGAATTGGTTTTAACCGAAAATACAAGCGATCAATTTGATTCATGTCTTGGTTTATTCAATACTATATTGGCATTTGATCATTTTACACATCAAATTATTCTCATTTCTAATATTGATTTGCGGGATTATTCTTCACTTGAATCAGCTTTTAAAAGCGCGAAAGATAAAATTGCTAATCTTAGAATCCTCTTACAAAAACCATTAGAGTATTTATCAGACTTTAAATTATTAACAGAACCCGATGATAACTTTAATTTCCAGGAATTCAATCAGTTGGTCAAAAACGCAAAAGAGAATATTGTTGAAGGTGATATTTTTCAAATTGTTTTATCGAAGAAATTTAGAACTGAATATTCAGGAGATTTGATAAATGTTTATAGAGCACTTCGAATTATTAATCCATCCCCTTACATGTATTATCTTGAATGTCCCGGTAATTTCACAGTTGTGGGAACTTCACCTGAAGATTTAATTAAAGTAAAAGAGGGTAAAGCTCAACTCCTACCAATTGCAGGTACACGACGTCGTGGAAAAACTCAAGAAGAAGATATTCTTTTAGAAAAGGAATTAATTAACGATCCAAAAGAAATCGCAGAACACACAATGCTTTTAGATTTAGGTCGAAATGATCTTGGTAAAGTATGTAAATATGAAACTGTGAAAGTTGTTCAACAAATGGAGATTCAAAAATACTCACATGTAATGCATCTTGTTTCCAAAATAGAAGGGGTGTTGGATGAACAGTTTGATGCAATTGATGCTTTCAAAGCTTGTTTTCCTGCTGGAACTGTTACCGGTGCCCCAAAAATAAAAGCTATGGAATTGATAAATAAATATGAGAAATCTTATCGAAATGTTTATGCCGGTGCAATCGGTTATTTTGACTTCTCCGGAAATCTTGATACATGTATAGCAATAAGAACCCTCTTCGCAACTGAAACTGAAATAGTTTGGCAAGCAGGCGCAGGTATTGTTGCTGATAGCTCATCAGAAATGGAAGCACGTGAAATTCGAAATAAAGCCGCTGTAATTATTAATGCTCTGAAATATGCTGAGGTGATTGATGAACATACTCGTAATTGATAACTATGATTCATTCACATATAATCTTGTGCAGCTTGTTGGTTCATTCGGACATAATATAATTGTGAAGAGAAACGACAAAATTACTCTTGATGAAATAGCAGAATTAAAACCTGATAAAATTTTAATATCACCAGGTCCGGGCAAACCGGAAGATTCAAAAATTTCAATTGATACAATAAAAGAATTTGGGAAAGTTATTCCTATCCTTGGTGTTTGTCTTGGACATCAAGCAATTGGAGTTGTTTTTGGTGGAAAAGTTATCAAAACAAAAAACTTAATGCATGGTAAAACTTCCATGATCTCTCATGACAATAAAACAATTTTCAAAGAGATTCAGCAAAATTTTATTGCAACAAGGTATCATTCTCTCATCATTGAAAGGGAAAGTATTCCCGATGTACTCGATATTTCTGCAGAAATATCTGACGGAACTATCATGGCAATTAGACATAAAATTTTCCCAATTGAAGGAATTCAATTTCACCCTGAATCAATACTAACTTTAGAGGGATATAATCTAATTAAAAACTGGTTATCATTATGATTAAAAGCATAATCGAAAAAATAATTGCGAGTGAAGATCTTTCTATCGAAGAAGCATACTCATCGATGGAAGAAATTCTTAACGGAAATGTTAATCATTCCCATCTTTCAAGTTTATTAACAGCATTGAAAATGAAGGGGGAAACCCCTCAAGAGATTGCAGGTTTTGCAAGTGCTATGAAAAAGCATTCAATCAAAATCAGTTCAGATTTGAATTCTACAATTGACGTGTGTGGAACCGGTGGAGATTTTTCAGGTTCAATAAATATTTCGACTGCAGTTTCCTTTGTTGTAGCCGGTACCGGTGTCAAAGTTGCAAAGCATGGTAACAGATCCATTACAAGTAAAGCAGGAAGTGCTGATGTTTTGGAATATATGGGAGTTGATATACATCTTTCCCCTGAAGAATCTGAAAAAGCATTACATGAGATCGGCATCACTTTTTTATTTGCACAGGATTATCACCCTTCCATGAAATATGCAGCACCTGTAAGGAAAGAGCTCGGATTTCGTACGATTTTTAATTTACTCGGACCACTTACAAATCCGGCTAATGTTAGAAAACAACTTACGGGAACATATAATAATAATGCTGCCGAATTAATGTGTACCGCTTCACAATATTTAGGTTTCGACAGAGTCTGCTTTGTTTGTTCCGAAAATCATTTTGATGAAATTTCATTATCAGGATTAACAAGAGTTTATGAATATGATATGGTTAAAGGGATTAATCATTATAATATTTCTCACAAATCATTTGACTATCCTTCATCTCCCTTTTCCGATATAAAAGGAGATAATGCCGAATATAATTCTGCAAGAATTATTGAGTTGTTAAAAAACAGGAAAAAAGATTCATTCTACTACACAGTTTCAGCTAATACTGCAATGGCTTTGTACTCATCAAAATACTCAGATGATTTAATAACTTGTTTGAGAGCTGCAGAAGATTCACTTAATAGTGGTTCTGCTTATGAAAAATATTTGCTACTTAAAAATTTCGGGAAATAATAAATGAATCTGCTTAGTCAAATTGTCGATGTTAAAAAGAAAGAGATTCAAAAACTCAAGACTAACAATGCAATGAGTTATTTTCTCGATTCTGAATTTTACCATAAAAGCTGCATAGATTTTAAAAGTGCAATTTCAGAACCAAATAAATTGTCTGTAATTGCCGAGATAAAAAAAGGAAGTCCGTCAAAAGGAATTATTCGACAAAATTTTAATCATATTGAAATCGCCGGTATTTATAATGAGTGTAACGTTAATGCAATATCAATCTTAACGGATGAGAATTTTTTTTATGGTGATATTTTGCATCTAAAAGAAATTGCAAAAACAACCAAAGTACCATTATTGAGGAAAGATTTTATTATTGATGAAATTCAAATTCATCAAGCGAAAGCTTTTGGTGCGGATGCGATTTTGTTGATTTCTGAAATTCTTGAAAAAGATGAGATAATTGAATTTACTCAAATAGCTAATTCATTAGGGTTGAGCGTATTATTGGAATTACATTCAAAGGATCAATTAAGTAAAATAAACTTCGACTCAAATAAAATTGTCGGAATTAATAACCGTGATTTGAAGTCTTTTAACACTACACTTCGAACTACTGAAAATATAAGATATTTGTTACCTTCCAATATTGTTACGGTTTCAGAGAGCGGTATTTCTAATGAAGCAGATGTAAAAGAAATAAAATCTTACAGTATTGATGCTGTTTTAGTCGGTGAACATTTTATGCAATCAAATAATTTGAAAGAGACAGTGAATACATTTTTGGAATACTGTAAATGAAAATTAAAATCTGCGGAATTAGGAAATTGGAAGATGCTCTTCTTTGCGAAAGTCTTGGTGCTGATGCAATTGGATTTGTTTTATATCCGCAGAGTAGACGATTCATTAATCCGGAACTTATACATACGATTACAAAGCACCTCTCCCCTTTTACACTTAAGATGGGTGTTTTTGTAAATCATTCAGTCGATGAAATAAATAGAATAGTAAAAACAGCCAAATTAAATGTTGCACAAATTCATTCTATTGTCGAAGATGAAGATTTGTTGAAGATTGATATACCTTATTTTAATTCGTACAGAATTAGCAAATCTTTCAATTTCAATTCTATAATAGACAATGGATATTTCTTACTGGACACATTGGATAAAGATAATTATGGCGGTACCGGAGTTAAATTTGACTGGAACCTTATTCCTAATAATTTGCTGAATAAAGCAATTATCGCCGGTGGTATTAATGAAAATGATTTATCAATATTATTGAATAAAATAAAACCATACGGAATTGATTTATCCTCATCTCTTGAGGATGAAAATGGTGACAAATCAAAAATAAAAATTAAAAGTTTTTTCACTAAACTACATCATTTAAGGAGTTAATAATGTTAATTGTTATGAAGTTAGATTCACCTAAAGATCATCTTGAAAAAGTTCTTTCAAAGGCTAAAATAAATAGTTGCAAACCACACATTATTTATGGTACTACAAAAATTGCTATTGGTCTAACCGGTGAAACCCGAAGTCTTTCTCTGGATGATTTTATGACAATGGATTCAGTCATTGATGCAATGAGAATATCAAAAAACTATAAACTTGTTAGTCGGGAAGTAAAGGATGAAACATTGATAAATATTGGTGATCATATAATAGGTGATGGAATGTTGCAAATTATTGCCGGACCTTGTTCGGTAGAGAGTCGTACTCAGTTATTCGATATAGCAGGAGAACTGAAAGAAATGGGGATTAGATTTTTCAGAGCCGGCGCATACAAACCACGCAGTAGTCCTTACGCATTTCAAGGATTAAAAGAAAAAGGGTTAGAACTTCTTGCTGAAGTTAAAAAAGAATTCGGGATGATTATTGTGACTGAAGCAAAAGATACTGATACACTTCAACAAGTTGCTGAGGTTTCTGATATTGTTCAGATTGGCGCAAGAAATATGCAAAATTTTTCTTTGCTTGAAAAAGTAGGACAAATTAATCGACCTATATTTCTAAAAAGAGGACTTGCTTCCACAATTGAAGATTTGCTAATGAGTGCTGAATATATCGTATCTCAAGGAAATTTTAATGTGATTCTCTGCGAACGTGGAATCAGAACTTTTGAAACTGCCACAAGAAATACCCTCGATTTGAATGCTGTTCCTGTCATTAAGCAACAATCACATTTACCTATTTTTGTTGACCCATCACATGGTATAGGCATGTGGGATAAAGTAACACCAATGGCTATGGCTGCTGTCGCTGCCGGTGCAGATGGTCTTATGATCGAAGTTCACAATCATCCTGAAGAAGCTCTTTCGGATGGTTTTCAATCTCTGACTCCAAAGAACTTCAAGGAACTGCTTAATAGAATTGAACCGATTGCAAATGCTGTAAACAAAAAATTAGATCTGACTAAATGAATATGAATCAATATAATTTACCTGATGAAACCGGACATTTTGGAAAGTATGGTGGGAAGTATGTCCCCGAAACTTTAATCGCTCCTTTAGAAGAATTGGAAAATGCATATTTCAATTCTATGAATGATGAATCTTTTGTGAAAGAATTCATTCATCTTTGTAAAACATATTCAGGACGTCCAACCCCTCTGACTTTTGCTAATCGGCTAACTAATCATTATGGTAAAGCGAAAATTTTTTTAAAACGCGAAGATTTATGTCACACAGGTGCCCATAAAATCAATAACGCAATAGGTCAAATACTACTTGCAAATAAACTTGGCAAAAAAAGAATAATCGCTGAAACAGGAGCAGGTCAACATGGAGTAGCTGTTGCAACTGTATGTGCAAAGTTTGGACTTAATTGCTCAATTTATATGGGTGAATTAGATATCGAAAGACAAAGTCTGAATGTATTTAGAATGAAGTTATTAGGTGCAGAAGTTATCCCGGTAACAAGCGGAAGTATGACCTTAAAAGATGCCACAAATGAAGCTATTCGTGATTGGGTAACTAATGTTAATAATACTCATTATATAATTGGTTCGGTTGTCGGACCCCATCCGTATCCGATGATAGTTAGAGACTTCCAATCAATTATCGGTATGGAACTAAAAGAGCAAATTATTGAAGCCGAAAACCGTTTACCTGATTACATTGTAGCTTCAATAGGCGGAGGCAGTAATGCTATCGGAATTTTTTCTCCATTTATTCAGAGTCCAACAAAATTAATTGGAGTCGAAGCAGGTGGTTATGGCTTGGATACTGATAAACATTGCGCAACATTAACTCTTGGTAGAGAGGGAATTTTTCAAGGGATGAGAACATATCTTTTACAAACAGATGAAGGACAGGTACAAGAAGTCCACTCAATCTCTGCCGGATTAGATTATCCCGGTGTTGGACCTGAACATAGTTTTCTAAAGGATGAGAAACGTGTCGATTATTATTCAGTGACTGATAAAGAAGCACTCGAAGCAACTTTGTTATTGACAAAACTCGAAGGCATTCTACCGGCACTTGAGTCAGCACATGCACTTGCATATTTAAATACATTGATGCCATTGACCAATAAGGAACAAATTGTTGTGGTCAATGTTTCAGGCAGAGGTGACAAAGATTTGAATACCATAATTGCAAAGTTTGATAAGGATTAAAATGTCAAAAATTAGAAATTATATTGATAAATCAGTTTCTGATAAAAGTAAAATATTGTCAATATTTTTAACAGCAGGTTATCCAAATCCTAATTCTTTTGTTGATCTGGCTAAAAGTATTTTTGATTCAGGCGCCGATTTTATTGAACTCGGAATTCCATTTAGCGATCCTTTAGCCGATGGATATATTATCCAACAATCATCACAACAAGCGCTTGAGAATGGAATAAATATCAAGAAGGTTTTTGAGTATGCACAAAGTTTATCGGAATATTCAGATAAACCTTTAATCGCAATGGGATATGCAAATCCTATACTTTCATACGGTATAAAGTCGTTTATTAGTGATGCCAAAAACTCAGGAATAAGCGGTCTAATAATCCCTGATGTACCGCTGGATGAATATGACAATTTTTATAAAGATTCGTCCAATGAAATTGATATTATTCTTTTAACAACTCCCACTTCTACCGAAAAAAGAATTACTAATATTGATAATAAAAGTAAGGGGTTTGTTTACTATGTATCTATGACCGGGACTACGGGCAATCACCATGAAATTGATGCAAAAAGTATAGATAATCTTGTGAAGATACAATCATTAATTTCGAAGAATCATGTTCTGGTAGGTTTTGGAATAACTACTCCCATTGATGTACAAAAGTTCATTCCGCATGTAGCAGGTGTAATTTCCGGGAGTGCAATTATTAAATCACTCGGAAATGGAACGGTTGCAGAAATCAATCGAACATTAAAATTAGTTAGCAATCTGAAAGCAGAATGTAAAGTAACATAGTTTCTAATGTTGAAAATTGTGACTTTTGGGTTTATCTTAACACATCTTATTTAAATTATTAGAGGATTAGTATGGTTAACCAATTAATTGCACATGTAGAAATTCCATCGAACGATTTGGAAGCATCAACTAAATTTTATTCAACTCTATTTGGTTGGGAGCTTAAGCCTTTTGGTAATGGCTATAGTTTATACAACAGTCATCAAGGACTTACAGTGGGACTTCGCAAAGTTGAAAAAGTAAATTCGGGTGATACTACAATATTTCATGTAAGAGTTGAAGATATCGAATCAGTACTCGATAAAATAAGTTTAGCAGGGGGAAAAATTGAACGAGAAAAAACTGTGATTCCGGTTTATGGTTGGTATGCTTTAATAAAGGATCCGGTGGGAAATATACTCGGTTTGTACCAATCACATTCTTAACAAAAATTATTTTATTTACTAAAAGTTTTAGGGGAGTAACGTTTTGCTGCTCCCCTTTGAATATAGTTCATAAAATAATAAGTTATTTTATATCCTACTGCATAAAAAGAACACAAACTGAAATACTTACTAAAACATCCCGCAAACTTTCGGGACTGATTTTAATCTCATTCCTCAGTTGGAATGAGTTCATTATTAGAGGTTTGTTATAGTTCTATTTCTCAGATAATATTCTTTTTGCTTCTCTTAAATCAATTTTAGCGTGGTGTCCGTGTTTTGCTAATAAATAAAGAAGTTCAGATCCATTTAGCAATGACAAGGGTTTGTTTTTTGCAAATTCATAAGCATCTGGACCATAATCGGCAGTTGAAACAAGAATTCCTTTAGTTGCCCCTTCATTCAAAACTGTTCCATATAAATCTCTGACGGCAGAGACACCTACTGTATTCGTATATCTTTTGGCTTGGATAACTATCTTTCCACCACGTATTGGATCAGGATCAAATGCGACAGCATCAACACCGCCATCTCTGCTTGCCTGAGTGACCTTTACTTCACCACCATTTGATTGAAATTCTTTTTCAAACAACTCGCGAATCAAATGCTCAAAATCTTCCCAATCCATAGCTGCTAAATTTGTAGAATTATCTAGTTGTCCAGTAACGTTATATCCCTCAACAAATCTTTTATCATCTCGACTTATTTGGAGAATTGGTTGTATTGGTGTAAGAGCACTTAATTTACTTCCCGCAACTCCTTTTAAGTTTTTGAAACAAGTTTTTGGGTCAATCTTTGACAAGTCGATTTCAAGAAATTCTTCTTTTTTTACTTGTACGCTAACAATACAATTGTTTTCCGTTTTTCCGGTTGCTTTATTTATAGCATTAACCCATCCGTTAAAAGAAATAGCATCAAGTGCGTTGGCTTTATCAGCTTCAAATAGTTCGTGAATTGTCCTAAGTGTAATTTTGTACATTGCATCATCAAACATTTTATTAAGTTGTGAATCGCTGATGAATGTTTCTTTTAGTTCTTTTCGCGCGGCAATATATTTTACATCCTTTATTTTTGGAAAACATTCAATAGATGGTAGTTCATATTCTATGATAAGAATCTTATTAGTAGGGTTATATTCAATCTCAAATTTTTGAGGAAAAGAATCTGGATATTCTGAATTACTTAAGACTCTTTCACAATATTCGGTAATAGCTTCTTCACTTTGATTTAAATATGCATCTTTTAGTTTATCAATTTTAGAATTATACTCTTCTTGTTGTTTATAAAACTCTGTTTTGCGTTTTTCCCAACTTTCGACTAGCTTATTATTTTCTTCAATGTAATGCTTCCTTTTACTTTCATACTCAATATTAGTGTTTTCAAATTCTTTTTCGATATGGGAATTTTTTAATTCAATTTCTTTACATTGTATTTCCCAATTTCTAATTGCATAGTTATATTTATCAGCAATAAATTTTTCTTTTTTAATAAGACGAGATGAGAATAATTTATCAAAAAACGTAATTTCAATTTGAAACTCTGACGAATTCTTATCAGGTTTTGCGGGCATTGATAATAGCACACCTTTAAATGGTTTACTTATATTGCTTAATGTACCCTCTAAAAAAACACCAGGATTCTTCTCCGTAAATTTCTTTCTGTCTTTGAGTTTATGCCATTGAATGGTGTCGTCTATAGACAAAGTATGCATGAGTAGATTTTCTATTTCCTCTAAAGCTTGTTGTGCTTCTTCTGTCCTTAAATTTGCATCATCAAAGTTTACTTCTTTATTCCAACGTTCATTCCATTTCTGTATTTGCAGATTTACTTTCGATTCTAATAAATAGTTTTCTGGAGCAGATAATAATTTATGTTCTTTCAATCCACTATGATATATGCTTACTTGATAACCAAGTAACCTAGAATTCCAGATATTCTTTGTATTACTATATCTGCCTTCTACTGAACCAATTTGAATTAAATTCTCACTCATAATTACCTCAATATTTAAGCACTATAACAGCTTGTTAGATTGTTTTTACATTTTTTAATAATATTTCTAAATCTCTAGTTCCACTTTTCTCTGCCGACCATGAAGTACCATTAAAAGCCACAGATATTTTACAAATAATATTATGTAAAGTATTAAGAAGAGATTCTATTTCCTTTTCTGACAGAATTATGGTTCGCTTCTTTTTTAATGATTTGAAATCTAGATGAGCCGTAAATTCATTTCTAAAATTGTATAGAGCACTTACAAGATACTTATGTTTATCCAATTCAGTTATGAATTCTGCAAAGGAAGTCTTATCAACTTTCTTAATTATCCCGCTTAGTAAATCTTTCTTTTCAAAATGGTTAAACAATTGCTGATTCGCTTTACAAATATTTAGAAACTTGTAAATAGAAAATGACCTACTATTCCTTTCTAGAAGTTTTGAAAGTGATAAAATTAGACCATCAACCAAGGCTAAAGTAACAATATTAAAAAATCCTGGAGATAAGTTGAGTTTTGGCAAGGCATCTTTTCTGCTTTTGTTTAGCAAATCAAATACAATAAAATAACTCTTTGACTTATAATACATATTTAGTATTTGATGAAGATATTCTTCAAATTTTTCTTTTGAAATTTCCATATACACAGCCTAAATTATAACTGAGCCGATTGAAACCAACCATGCAAAATGATGATTCTGGGAGAGTAGTTACACAACCCCGATATGTAAATCCGTTTCAGGTAGAAGCTCTGAAGAAGTAAACCAATAAAGAACCTCTTAAAAAAAAATATTTCATTTGTTGCTATAATAAAATTTATTTTCGTAAAGTCAATGTTGGCTGCATCACATCAGCCATTTTTCTCCAAAATCCCTAACGACGTGTTATCCCATAGGGACAAGTTGTAAAAACACAAAGTCGTGTTAATTATTAAAACACTTAATGAACAACGTCTAATATCTCTAAAAAAACACCCCGCAAGCTTTCGGGACTGACTTCAGGCTGACTACTCAACTACAAGTTTGAGTGCATTAGCAGTATTTGATTATGCCTGATATGATTACAAATATTTTGTTATCTCTTTTTTGAAATTCGAATAAACTTCTTTTGAGTTTTGTACTAAAGGTTCCATTTTGTCAGCATATAAATCAAATGCGTAAGCATGACTGAAAAAATGTCTAAACGCCAAATATTCACCTAAAGTATTTTTCAATTCTTCAGATATTATCTGTTTTTTTACAGCAGTTTCAATAAGCTCTTTATGCGAAGATTTGCCTTCCGGTATTTCAATGTTCTCTGATAAGAATATTCGTTTTAATATATTTTCAATTCCATTATAAAAATTATGGAGCAAAGCGGCTGTTCCTGCAAGTTCTAAAGTAGATAAGTAAGGAAGTTTTTCACTGGAAGGAATTTCTTTAAATACTTCATCAATATTTTCTAATTCAGCATATATCTTTTTAGATAATCTTTCATCCATAAATAAGAAAACCTTCAGATTTTACCATTTCATTTAATAGAGATTTCTTCTTGAGGTCAATCAAGTCAACCGGCTTAGAAAGAGAAAATATTAGTTCGCTATAAAACTTAAAGAATAGGTTATCAGCTATTCCATCAACAGCCAGATCAATGTCATTAGCTACTCTTTTATCTTCAAGGTTTGATCCGAAAAGATATAGCTTTGAGACATTATATCTTCTTGCTATTTCTAATACAATATGTTTATCTTCATTTGAAATCATATTTAAAGCTAACTTTTATTATTATTTTTTGCAACCAATACACAACAGTAAAAGGTGGTCATTTTATCCCGATATGTAAATCCGTTTCCGGTGAAAGCACTGAAGAAGTACACCAAAATAACCCCTTCAAAAAATTTAATTCATTGGCTGTTATTATAACATTTTTTTTCGAAAAGTCAATGTTGGCTGCATCACATCAATAAAATACATTCTATATTCTTCCGCCGTAGCGGATTTTAATTTTCCCGTAGGGATGCCTTCGGCACTAATATTCAATTTTTAATTTTCAAATGCCTCTCAGTTGAAATGAAATAAAAGACAGAGCTTTAAACTTCTCTAAAGAATGGTCTCAAACTTCGCGTGAAGAAGCAGACGCCAAACCTTTTCTCGTAGAGTTTTTTAATGTTTTTGGCATTAGCAGTAAACGTGTTGCAACTTTCGAACACAGAGTAAAAAAACTCGATACAACCGATAGATATGATGGGAAATATTTATAAAACAAAAAAAATCCCCCTCATATTCTGAGGGGGAAAATTCATTAATTCTGTATTTTATTTTAATTATTTAAGCTATCTTCTTCTTGTTGTTGTTTCGCCGCTACTTCTTTCTCTTGTTGAAGTTCTAGTTTCCGGTTTTGACTCACTTGGAGTTCGACTAACATTTGATTCATTCCTTCTAACCTCAGTATTCCTTTCGATGTTTCGAGTTTCGGTTTGTCTTTCAGTGACTACCCGAGTAGGAGCAGGTTCGCTTCTTTTCACTTCAATTTTTCTTTCAGTTTCTCTGTTTCTACTCACAGGTTCTTGGTTTACTACCGGTTTTCTTTCTTCACGAACAGGAACAACTTGCTTAGATTCTGCACGTACCGGAGTTACTTTTCGTTCTTCAGTTTGAACTTGTTTTTGAACTTCTCGCTTTACTTCTACTTTAACTTCACGAACTGGTTCTGTAACATTTTGCTTAACTGTTTCACGAGTTTGAATTGTCGGGTTACTAGTTCTTTCTTCAGTGCGTACTGTTTTTCGATCTACAGATTTTGTCTCAGAAACATTTTCCTTTTGAACAGCAGTTCTTGGAACAATCACCATTTTTCGATTTTCAACCGTTTCTTCATTAACTTTTCGGGATGACTCTTCCCGCTTACCAATTTCAATATTGGTTATATCAAGATTAGTTTTTCTACTGCTTCTTTCAATTTTTAGATCTCTCGAATCTGCTGTTCTTACATCTATAGGTTGACGAATTTCAATTCGATCTTTACCTCTTACAATCGGCTCTCTATCTGTTCCTACTAAACCTGAACGAATTATTTCAGTTTCACGAATTTTCGTATTTGAAGCTCTCTCAACAATTCTTGGATCAATGCTTCGGTTCATTATTCTATCTCTCTCATAACCATAGTCAAGTTGTGACTTTGTTCCCCGGTAAATTCTGTCACGATATTTTTTAGAGACAAAATGTCCATAAATATTTGAAGAATTAAAATGTTTAATTGAAACAAATTTCCACCAACCTACACTTATCACGTATGTTTTTGAATATCTTACACCGTAACTCATGTTATACATCGCATAAGGAGGAAGTGGTGCCCAACCTATATAATCATTATCATATCTCCACTCAACCCACGCTGGTGCCCATTCATAATCAGGTATCCAAATCCATCCATAAAAATCATCGAAATGCCACCTGCCATAGTGATATACTATATGACCATAACTTTCATAACTATCCCAATACCAACCATGGTTGCTCCATATCCATTTACCATGAGCATAGGGCGACCATCTACCAAATGAATCGTACGGACGCCAAACTACCAAACCATCATTCATTTCGATCCATTTACCGTGTGATGAAAGATTTGAATAAAAATAATCTGAAACCCCTCTCCTGTTAGCAGTACTAAAATCTGCTGTAAATAATAGTACTAGAAGGGTTGACAATATGAACATTTTCGCTTTCATGATATACCTCTTGTTTTGAATATGATGAGTCAATCTTTATGCCAAATAATTAATTTGATTTAATCTGAATTTTTATTGATTTCAATAGGTGATGTTCATAAAATTGAACATATTAAATTATAGATAGTACAAATACCAAAACATGCTTTGCACAAAAGAAAGATTTTGAATAGTTTTGACTAACAATTTTTAATCAAGCCGGAAGAATAAAATGTTCAATCAATTTTTTTTAAGTCAGATTAAGATTTTACCAATTGTGTTAACTATAATACTTTCTACCGGTTGTACCAACAGAGTAGAAGATGATGCGTTGTCTTCATACCAAAAATACTTAGATAGTTTGAAAGTAGATATTGTGCATTCCATTCCACCCGCTACAAAATATTACCTGGATAATTTCAAAACTCTTGCAGCTGAACAAAGAGATTCTGCCTTTTTCATTTTCACGCAGTTTTACTACAAAGTTAAGTTCAAATTGAATGACAGTTTGATGTATGATCTTAACCTTTTAAATAAATTATCTGATGAAGCTTTTAGTAGAGATTCTATTGTAACTGGATTTAAGAAGATTGTAAAAGAAGGTGGGTTTAAGATTTATCAATCGGAAGGATATTATTACATTGAAGAATCACCTGATTACCTTTATTCAAAATTTGGCAAATATGTCTCGGCTGCCATTTCAGAATATCTTTCATATAGAAGAAAAGAATTGAACGAAGGTTTCACTGAAGATGCTGTACTTATGATTCCCTTTGTCAAAATTGCTAAGCGAATTATTTATTGGGAAAAGTATTTAAGAAAATTTCCTAATTCATACTATTTAGAACAAGTGAATTCATACATTGGCATCTACTTAAATGCTTTATTAGGGGGATTGGATAACTCTCCCATCTTTGATGAAAAAGGGAACCTCATTCCAGAGGCGAAAAAAACTTATGAATATTTCATTCAGAAAAGTGATTCAACAAAAAATTTTTTATTCATCAATGATGTCTACTTGAAATTAGAAAAGAACTCTTTTAAACAAAACAACGAAATCCTTGATGCGATTAATAATCACAGAGAAATTGGTGAATAGTTACATCGTATATTGTAAGAGAATTAAATGGCAAAAAATTTAGCAATACCGGTTCTAATTTTGGTAACTCTATCAATAATATCAGGTTGTAGTCCTTCCTTAAGATATATCGAGGATAATTCTCCAAATACCTCACCGAATTATGATACTGTATTATTCAATCACTTAAAATTCTCAAAATCATTGAAGAGTGAAATCGGAATTGCATCATATTATGATAAAAAATTTAATGGGAGGAAAACTTCAAATGGAGAAATATTCAGTAATAATGATTTAACAGCGGCTCACAAAGAATTTCCATTTAATACTATAGTTCGAATAACAAATACAAGTAATAATAAATTCGTAATCGTTAGAATAAATGATCGTCCACACAAAAATAATAAGAGAATAATAGATATTACCGAAAGAGCTGCAAAAACCATCGATATAATAAAAGACGGGATAGCTGAAGTATTGATTGATGTACTCCAATGGGGTTCTTGACTTTTTTTAAAATTCATACAGTTTTAAATAAAAATATTGAACATTGGATATTTACTCAAATCTATAGTAATTCGTTAACCAATTAACTATTGTGAGAAAAAATATTGTTGAAAAAATTAGAATCAAAAGAGGGATTTATAAATGTTGAAGGGGGAAAAATCTGGTATAAGATTGTTGGACACAAAAATAGTGGAACACCTTTAATTATTATTCATGGTGGACCTGGAGCGACTCACGATTATCTTGAAACAATTTCTGAATTAGCTGATAACCGCCCAATAATATTTTATGACCAGCTCGGAAGCGGAAATTCAGACCATCCTTGTGACAATTCATTATGGCGTATCGAGAGGTTCGTTGATGAACTTGATACAATTATTCAAGAATTAGGATTAGAGAAAGTTCATATTCTGGGACAATCATGGGGCACAATGCTTACAGTCGATTATATGCTAACGGAAAATAATCGTAATGTTATTAGCTTGATTCTATCAGCTCCTTGCTTAAGTACAAAATTATGGGTTGCCGACCAAGAAAAATATTTATATAAATTGGAAGTTGAAATTCAACAAATAATTTCTGAGGCTGAGAATAAAGGTAATTTTAATTCTTCCGAATATCAAAATGCAATGATGCTTTATTACCGTAGACATATTTGCAACATGCCAATTTGGCCGGAACCCCTGCTAAGAACTTTTGAAAAAATGGGTAAAGAAGTCTATAATTATATGTGGGGTGCAAGTGAATTTACGGTTACAGGAACCTTAAAAAATTACGAGAGAGTAAAAGACTTAAAGGAAATTAAAACCCCGGTACTCTTTACTGCCGGGAGATATGATGAAGCATCACCTGAATCAACTCAAATTTATAAAGATAATTTACCAGGTTCAGAGATTTACATTTTTGAAGATGCAACACACAGTCATCATCTGGAAAAGACTGTTGAGTATAATAACCTAATAAGAAATTTTTTAACAAGAGTTGAGATCAAGAAATGAAAACAATTCTTGTAATATTTTCTTCACTGTAATAATTTTATTAGGACAATTTTATTTCAACCATTCAATAATTTTTTCAGAGACACGCTTTCCGGTTAAACCATATTTTTCAGCTAAGGTTTGATAAGGTCCTGAGGCTCCAAAACCGTCAATTCCAATAGTTAACAATTTCTGACGGAAGACATCCCCCCACCCCATCATTGATGCAGCTTCTATCACAACCACCGGAACATCATTAGGAAATAATGAGTTTTTAAATTCATCACTTTGTTTCTTATATAGTTCTAATGAAGGAATTGATATTACTTTTATAGATAGTTTATCACTTAAAATCTTTTTTGCCTCAACAGCTACAGGAACTTCCGATCCACTCGCAGCAATAACTAAATCAATTTTATCATGACTTCCATTTGAAATAATATAGGCACCTTGTAAAATATACTCCGGATTGAAATTATCAGGTCGCTCAAACAGTTCTATTTTTTGTCTTGTCAAAATTAGTGCAACCGGATTCTTTCTATTTTTAATTGCATAACTCCAGGACATTGCCGTTTCGACTCCATCTGCAGGTCTAAAGACCGTGATATTTGGAATTAATCTTAATGCCGCAAGCTGCTCAACAGGTTGGTGTGTTGGACCATCTTCCCCTACAAAAATGGAATCATGCGTAAAAACATAAATTGTTGGAAGGTGCATAATTGATGCAAGTCTAATCGAAGGTCTCATATAATCAGAAAAGACAAAGAAAGTAGCACCAAACACTCGAAATCCACCATAAGCGGCAATGCCGTTTAAGATTCCTCCCATTGCATGTTCTCTTATACCGAAGTGAAAATTTTTCCCCGAAAAATCTTCAGATGATATTGCTGAAAATTTATTCATAAATGTATTTGTCGAGGGGGCTAAATCAGCAGAACCACCAACAAAGTTAGGTATCAAATCAGCAATCTTTTGAATCACTTTACTTGATAATGATCTGGTTGCGTTGGATTCTTTAGGCACAGCCGCCAAGAACTCCTCTTCGAGATTGTCGGGTAAATAATTTGATAAATATTTATTGAGTAATTCTGCCTTATCCGAATAATTATTCTTCCATAATTCAAAACTACCGCACCACTCATTATAGTATGTTATCAATTCCACTTTACGATGCAAAAAGAAATCTTTTACTTCCTCAGGTATATAGAACTCTTTATCGATCGGGAATCCAAGGTTTTCTTTCGTTTTAAGTAATTCTTCTTTACCAAGTGGTGAACCATGTACTTCAGATGTATTTACTTTATTTGGGCTCCCAAATCCAATTTGAGATTTGGAAATAATTATTGTGGGTTTTGTTTTTTCATTCTGTGCTGATTTGATAGCTGTACGAATTGCTTCATGATCATAAGCATTCACTACTTTAACATCCCAGCCATAAGATTCAAATCGTTTCTGAATATCTTCAGAGAAAGTTAAATTGGTGTTTCCTTCAATAGTAATGTTGTTGTCATCATAAAAGAAAATAATGTTATCAAGTTTAAGATGACCGGCAATTGAAGCAGCTTCATGAGAAATCCCTTCCATTAAATCGCCATCACTAACTATTGCATAAATAAAATTTGATCGAATTGCATCACTATTCTTTTCAGTAAAACGTGCTTGTATCATTTTAGAAGCTATTGCCATTCCCACTGCATTCGTAAATCCCTGCCCCAGAGGACCGGTTGTTGTTTCAATTCCTTTTATTAATCCGAATTCAGGATGTCCCGCAGTTCTGCTTCCCCATTGACGAAAAGATTTAAGTTCATCGAGGGTTACATCATAACCGCTTAAATAAAGGAGCGAATAGAGGAGCATTGAGCCATGCCCTGCTGAAAGAACAAATCTGTCCCGATTAATCCAATCCGGTTGTTCAGGATTGTGAACAAGGAATTCTGTCCAAAGGATAGTAGCAACATCAGCCATTCCCATCGGCATTCCAGGGTGCCCGGAATTTGCTTTTTGAATCGCCTCGGCTGATAGAAGACGAATTGTATTTGCTGCAAGTGTTGTTAAATTTTTATTCGAGGCTAAGATATTTTCTGACATTCTGATTCCAATATTTTTATAAATTAACAGATGTTTATTTTGATTGTAACGAACTATTTAAATTAATTTCTGTGAATGTAAATTAGACTAATAGACAAAGTGAGACACTGCTTCTTATTCTAAATAAGTATAGCCATACAAACCGGAACGGTAGTTAGATAGAAATTCTTTCCCTTCTTCTGCTGTTATAATTCCGGCTTTAACAGTCGACATAACCCATGTTTCAACAATACGCACGAGTTTTTTGGCATTATACTGAACATAGTCAAGAACTTCTGCAACTGATTCACCATCAATTATTTGGTCTATGTTATACCCATTTTCATCTACTGAAATGTGAACTGCATTTGTATCACCAAATAGATTATGAAGATCACCAAGTATTTCTTGATATGCCCCGACTAAGAAAACACCTATATAATAAGGTTCTTTATTATTTAATGAGTGCACCGGCAGATAATAAGAAAAGTTCTTTGTTGAAATAAAACTGTCAATCTTACCATCCGAATCGCAAGTAATATCTTGTATAGTGGCAGAACGTTCCGGTTTCTCATCTAATCTCTGAATCGGGATTATCGGAAAAATTTGATCAATTGCCCATGAGTCAGGTAAAGATTGAAACACAGAAAAATTACAAAAATATTTATCGGAAAGAAGTTTTTTAAGATATGTTAATTCATCAGGGACATGCTTAACTTCATTCATCATCGAATGCAGATCTCTTGCAATAGTCCAGAAAAGTCTTTCGATTTTTGCACGAGTTTTAAGGTCAAGCATACCAAGGCTAAAGCGATCTAAAACTTCTTCACGAATTTGTAATGCATCATGCCATGTTTCAAGCATTTTAGGTTGATTTAAATTTTCCCACAATGAAAATAATTCACGTAATAATTCATGGTCATCTTTATTAACTTCTTCATTTTCATCCCATACCGGAAGTGTTGATGATTCCAAAACCTGAAATACTAAAACAGAGTGGTGTGCGGTTAAGGCACGCCCTGATTCTGTAATAATATTTGGATGAGGCAGATTATTCTTTTCACTTACATCAGCCATTGTTGCAACAGCATCATTTAAGTATTCTTGTATTGAATAGTTGACTGAACTTTCACTGTTTGAAGAACGGGTTCCATCATAATCAATTCCTAATCCGCCGCCTATATCAACAAATTCAACTTTAAATCCGAGTTTGTGTAATTGAACATAAAACTGAGACGCTTCACGAATGGCAATTTTAAATCTTCTAATTTTATTAATTTGACTTCCGATGTGAAAATGAACGAGTTTAAGTGTATCCTTCATTTTGTTTTTTTCAAGAAAATCGAGAGCATCTAAAAGCTCACTTGAAGTCAAGCCGAACTTACTAACGTCACCACCAGAATCTTCCCATTTTCCACTTCCTGAGCTTGCAAGTTTTATCCTTATACCGATATTTGGCTTTACTTTGTGCTGTTTTGCAATTCGAGTAATGAGTTTTAATTCATTAAGTTTTTCTACTACAAGAAATATTTTACGCCCCATTTTTTGAGCAAGAATTGCGAGTTCAATATAATCTTCATCTTTATAACCATTGCAAATAATTAGAGAATCATTATCAGTATTTATTGCAATAACTGCATGAAGTTCTGGTTTGGAACCTGCTTCGAGTCCAATATTGAACTTTTTACCATGCGCTACAATTTCCTCAACAACAGGACGCATCTGATTAACTTTAATAGGATAGATAATGAAGTTTTGTGCTTTAAAGTTATATTCTTCTGCAGCAATCTTAAAGCTATTCGCCATTTTTTCAATTCTACTATCAAGGATGTCCGTAAACCTCAAAAGAACAGGAGTTGAGACATCTCGAAGCAGTAATTCATCTATCACCTCTTTAAGATCGACTTTTACACCATTACCTTTAGGTGTAACTGAAACATGTCCTTTTTCATTAATTGAAAAGAAGTTTATACCCCAGCCTTTTATATTATAAAGCTCTGCAGAATCTTCAATGCGCCATTTTCTCATCTATAAAATATTTCCTGTATTAGAGTGTTAAATTTTTCCTATTTAGTAGAATAAATTACAAAAAAAGTTGAAGTAAAGTTATTCTTTTATTTAGAGAAAGATTTTTTATAAAAGAATTTTCCCCATTGAGAAAAATTAAATATTATAATCCATCCTGGTGATTTTCAACTTTAACCAATTAAAATCACCTTCCGGTAATTGCCAGGTCGCGTCCATATCAACAGGAATTTTTATCCCATTTAGAAATTCACTTTTATTTGATGTGATAATCCAGGGATATTTTTTTGCGTTCTTATCATTTCCCATATACCTCAAAGCAATGAATTTTTTAAACTCACCTGATTCATCAAAATAAAAATCCGCTTCAACACTTGTTCCATTGTAAGTCATTTTTGCTTTTGCAGAAAGGGAGTCAATTGATTCCCATTTAATGTAAGGACTCATAACTGCTGAGGGAAACCAAACTATTTCACCAAGATATCTTTGCATTGTTCCTTGATCGATTTTTTCATTTGCGACATCAACTACATTGAATAAAGAGTACAATTTAATTAACATCCTCCCCCTTCCATCCTTAAAGTAATCACGTCCTTTCACAAAGACGAATGGGTTAATATCCATATTAACTGTCCAAATAAAAGCAGGTTTATCTACTGTAAAATATTGGACTGCTTCTCCATCATACCAATCAACTTGGTCTGGCTCTAAACGCATTTTTGTTGATTGTTCCAACCTTACCGATAACGCTCTGATCTTCCCTACAGCTCCGGATTTTATCACCCAATTTTTAACCGGCAGGGGTAAATTTTCTAAATCAGTTAACTCTAACTTAGAATAGTTTTTATCCACATCAGCTAAAATATTTTGCTGCTCCACTAAAGCATATTGGTTAAAAT
>Ga0351881_1066_pt1 | contig 28503 bp, 22 predicted proteins | sample BONcelFGM3001E15_FD_206769 | JGI IMG/M metagenome (GOLD analysis project Ga0351881, IMG submission 206769) | Enriched cells from coal bed in the Powder River Basin, Montana, United States - BONCAT cells FGM rep3 HSBNCT.FGM.300.1.E15 ...
TGGACGGCGAGCTGCGCGTCAGCGAAATCACCGAAGAATCGCTGGCCAAGCTGCGCAAGGAAATCGAGACCAAATACAAGGTCGAGGGCGAAGTGCGCCGCGACGTACAGAACAATATCAAGCGGCTCATTGAAATCGGCACATACCGCGGCCTGCGCCACCGCCTCGGACTGCCGACCCGCGGACAGCGCACGCACACAAACGCGCGCACCCGCAAGGGCCGCAAAAAGACCGTGGGCCTCAAAAAGTCCAAAGTGGGCAAAAAGGGCTGACACATTCTACACCGCATTTTGTGAATTCCCAGGGAGGCATTCATGGCACGCAAGCAAAAGACACGCACCAAGACCAAAAAGAAAATTCAACTTACCGATGGTGTGGTGCACATCAAATCTACATTCAACAACACCATTATCACGGTGACCGACAAAAAGGGCAACGTGATAAGCTGGGCCAGTTCCGGCACGGTGGGTTTCAAGGGCTCGCGCAAGGGCACTCCGTTCGCCGCGCAGAGCGCTGCCGAAAACGTGGGCAAAGAAGTCAAAACCATGGGCCTGCGCAATATCGATATCATGGTCAAGGGCCCGGGCGGCGGCCGCGAATCCGCCATCCGCTCTCTGCAGGCCCAGGGCTTCCAGATTAAAACCATCAAGGACGTCACTCCTATCCCGCACAACGGGTGCCGCCCCAAGAAACGCCGTCGCGTATAACCCGCGTCACTACAACGAAGAGGTGTGATCAAGCATGTCCAGAGACACAGGTCCACAGTGCAAACAATGCCGCTCCATGGGGCAGAAACTGTTCCTCAAGGGAGCGCGCTGCTACGACGATAACAGGTGCGCCGTCAAAAGGCGCCCCTACCCGCCCGGACACCTGGGACGGTTCTCACGCCGCGACCGCAGAGCCACGGAATATGCCAAGCAGCTCAAAGAGAAGCAGAAGGCCCGCTTCATGTATGGCATCACCGAACGCCAGTTCCGCAATTATTATGAACTGGCCGCTGGCCGCCCCGGCATCACCGGCGAAATCCTGTTCCAGACCCTGGAGCGCAGGCTCGATAACGTGATCTTCCGCCTGGGCTTCGGCGCCTCGCGCCGCGAAGCGCGCCAGATTGTGCGCCACCGCCACGTTACCGTGAACGGCCACATCGTGGACATTCCGTCATTCCTGGTCAAACCAAACGACCTGATTGAACTGCAGGACAAAAGCAAGAAGATGCAGCGTGTGCGCGACTCTGCCAACGCCAACGCACAGGGCGGCCGCATCCCCGCATGGCTCGAATCAAACGTGCTGGAGCTTAAAGGCACTGTGCTCGAGCTGCCCACCCGCGAGAAAATGGAAATCCCCGTGGAAGACCATCTCATTGTGGAATTCTACTCGCGCTGAATACGGCTAAAATGTCGAACCGGGAGGTTTCATGAAAACCATCGAACGCCCCAGCATCAAAATTCTCGAAGAACGCGACACAGAAGACAAAAAAGGCCGATTCGGACGCTACCAGATCGAACCGCTCATCCGCGGCTTCGGCACAACCCTTGGCAACTCCATGCGCCGGATTCTCCTGTCATCCATCACAGGCTCGGCCGTGGTCTATGTCAACATTGAAGGCGTGCTGCACGAGTTCACCGCTCTCGAGGGTGTTCTGGAAGATGTCACCGACATCGTGCTCAATCTTAAAAAACTCCCCCTTACGGTCAACACCGACGAACTCGTTGTCCTTAAAATCGAGACCAAGGGAGTCAAAGACATCACGGCCGGCGACATCATCGCCGATGACCGTGTGGAAATCGTAGAACCCGATTACCCGATCTGCAGCGTGACCCAGGCCGGCAAGCCGCTCAAAATGGAAATCGGCGTCAAGCGCAGCCGCGGCTATGTAATCAGCGAATGGCACAAAGACGATCCCGATATGCCCAAAACACGCGGCAACATCCTGATCGATTCCGACTTCTCGCCCATCCGCCGCTCCCGCTTTGAAGTGGAGCCCGCGCGCGTGGGCCAGCGCACCGACTATGACCGCCTCATTCTCGATATCGAGACCGACGGCACCGTGGAACCGGCCGACGCGCTCAGCGAAGCCGCCCGCATCCTCATCAAGGAATTCTCTTTCATCGTGGACTTCAAAGAGCGCATCCTGCTCGAAGAAGAACGCAAAGAAGAAGAAGAAAAGAAAAAGAGCCAGGACCTCAAGAAAACCATTGACGAACTCGACCTGTCCGTGCGCTCCTACAACTGCCTCAAAAACGCTAACATCGTGACCGTGGATGAACTCATCCGCTGGTCCGAACAGCGCCTCAAAGGCCTGCGCAATTTCGGCGAAAAATCACTCACCGAAATCCGCGCCAAGCTCAACAGCATGGGCCTGCGCCTGGCCGACGACGAAATGTAACATCGCGCAACACTTTACGCCCCGCGGGCGCAAACCCCGCGGGCCGCAACACAGGAGAGATGATCATGAGACACCGCAAAGCAAACAAAAAAATCGGCCGCCCCACTAACGAGCGCATGGCCCTGCTCAGAAACCAGGTCACTCAGCTTCTGCTGCACGACAAAATCACCACCACAGAAGCCAAGGCCCGCGCCACCAAACGCCTCGCCGAAAAAACCATCACCATCGCACGCGCGGGCGACCTGCAAGCCATGCGCCAGGCGCGCAAAGTGGTGAACAACGCCGACGCCTTCAAAAAACTGTTCGCAGTAATCGGCCCGCGCTTTAAAGACCGCAACGGCGGCTATGTGCGCATGGTCAAGCTGCCGCCCCGCCGCGGCGACGCCACACCCATGGCCTGCATCATGCTGGCCGAGGACTAATCCCCACCAGCGCGCCGCCACACCGCGGCGTACGCTCCACAACAGCATAGCAAAATCACCCGCGCGGCCCCGCCCAACAACAGGGGCCGCGTTTTCATTTGTGGGAATACTGTGCTTGGTGCTTGGTGCTTGGTGCGAAAATACCGGCTGTTGCGGCCATGTTAATGCGCATGAAACGCGTGCTGTTATTCACGCATCGGCAATTTTATATTTTTCCGGCAAATATCTCCTTATCTGTATTTACCAGATCCCGAATGCCGTCATACCCGCAGGCTTGAATCCATGCGGAATCGAGCAGTAATTCATGCTGCATCAAGACCGGATCGTCTGGGCCCAATCGTTAATCCGGCTTTGTGTTTTCGCCTTATGGAATATCTCGGGATAATTTTTCCATTATCTCGAAATTCACATCGGAAACCCATTGACGATTCCTTTTTCGAATGACATTGCATTGTGCAGAAAACCTTTGTGCACATGTGTCACCGCAGCAGCGTTCTGCTGATACCCGGACACTCTTCCGGCTGTGCTGCTTTCATTCCGAACCCGGGGACGGCTATAATGTCTGTGTCTGAAAAGGGATCGGATTGAAATCATGCACGAACAAACAATTGTGAAACTCACGCTCCAGTATGACGGGACCGGGTTTCATGGTTTCCAGAAGCAGAAGCACGGCGCCGTGCGCACGGTGCAGCAGGACCTGGAGTGTGCGTTGGGCGGGCTGGCCGCGCGGCCGGTCGAGGTGCAGGGCGCGGGGCGCACGGATGCAGGCGTACACGCGCTTGGCCAGGTGGTGAGTTTCGCGTGGTCCGGGGCCCTGCCCCCAGAGCGCGTGGCCCCGGCCCTGGGCCCGCTCCTGCCCCCGGACATGGCTGCCCTGGAGTCCGAGGCCGCGCCCCATGATTTTCATGCACAATTTTCAGCCGTGGCCAAAACCTATGCCTACCTGTGCTACCCGGCGCGGCGGCCCGCGCCCCTGCTGCGCCACCGCGCCCTGCATGTGCCGGCCGCGTTCGACCCGGCCCTGGCCGAGGCCGCACTCGAACCTCTCGTGGGCACGCATGATTTTTCTGCGTTTGAAAACGCGGGCTCAACCCCGCGCGACCCGGTCAAGACCATCCATGCATTTACCCTGGAGCGCCGCCCGCCGTTTTTTATTTTTCTGGTTACGGGTTCGGGTTTCTTGTACCGGCAGGTGCGCAACATGGTTGGCGCGGCCGTGGACGCGGGCCTGGGCCGCATGGGCCCGCAGGATATCACCCGCGCCCTGGAATCCCGGGACCGCGCCCTGGCCGGGCCCTGCCTGCCCGCGCACGGGCTGTACATGGTGCGCGTGTTTTATGAGCCGTCCCTTGTGAGCCACGAATGCATTTTTTAATTTTATAATGCGAATACCATGCGCTGACTCTTGATCGTTCTGCCATTTGTCTGTTAGAATATCGAGGTTGTGCAAAAGCCGGGCTCGCTGCCCGGCCGGCGCGCGGGACAGAAGGCCAGACGCATGCAGGGCGGCCCGTTAAGCGGGTGCAAAAGAAAAACGGCGACGGCAAGCAACTTTTCGCCTTTTCTTCAGGACATTAAATCAAAGCTTATATTAAAGAAAAGTTTTTGCATCTTTGCTTGTAAACAAAAAAGTGTGATGGTATAATCCATGTGATTTTCATCACGGGAGGCAGGGCATTCCATGAGGCCACGCAACGCGCGAGAGTTGTTTTTTGGGCTATGCCTGTTCGCAGCAAGCCTGATGTTTATGGCGCCCGCGTCAGCAGCCGAAACATACAAAGAACACAACAACAAGGCTGTGCAGTTCTACAACCAGGGCAACTACGAGCAGGCGCTCGTGGAATTCAAGGCGGCGTTTGAACTGTCTCCGGAAAATTCCGAAATCGCCAACAACATCGGCATTGTGTACGATGAAATGGGCGACCTGGTGAACGGGGAAAAGTATTACAAAATAGCCATAGCCAATGACCCCGCCAATGTGGATGCGCACAACAACCTGGGCGTTGTGTATTACCAGCAGGGCAAAATCGAGCAGTCCATCGCCGAGTGGGAAATGGCCCTGGAGATCAACCCCAACTACGAGAGCGCGCGCAACAATCTGGAAATCGCGGGCAAACGCGGCACCCTGCCCGTGAGCCCCTACGGCGTGCCCGAAGAATACCAGACTCCTTACACGCATACCTATTACCCCCCGAGCGAAATTGCTGTGGAAATGCCCGAAATCACGATCCAGGCCTACCAGTCGTCGGACTCGGTGAGCAAGTGCATCGTGGTTCTTCAGCAGGCGCTTGAAATCGTGCCCAACGACCCCGTGGCCCACTACAACCTGGGCGCATGCTATCTGGAAAAAAATCTCCTCGACGGCACTGTTATGGAATGGGAAAAAGCCGTTGCCCTCGACCCCACCAACAGCACGGTGCGCTACAACCTTTCCATCGTGTACACCCGCGACCGCCAGTACGCCAAGTCCGTGTACCAATTGAGTGAAGTTCTTAAGATGAACCCCAACGACGCCATTGCATACTATGTGCTGGGCGCTGTTTACAACAAAGTCGGCTCGCACGATGACGCCATCGAAGCCTGGCGCCGCTGCGTGGCCATCCTGCCGGACTTTTCTCCAGCCCACTTCAGCCTGGGCGTGAACTATCTCATCAAGAACGATTACCAGGCCTCGATCGAGGAATGGAAACAGGTCATCGCCATCACCGGCGGCGACTTCCACGACTACAACAACCTGGGCGTGGCCTATGCGCAAAAGGGCATGATCGACGAGGCCATCGCTTCGTGGAAAGCATCTCTCAAGCGCGACACCAGCTACATCAAGGCCCGCACCAACCTGGGCATCATCTATGCGCAGCGCGGCATGTTCCAGGCCGCTATCAAGGAATGGGAAACCGTGCGCGGGCTCAACAGCCAGGACCCGGTTATCTGGTACAACCTGGGCGTGATGTACAGCCACGTGGGCATGATCGATCAGTCCGCATACGCGTACAAACAGGCCCTGGAACTGGACCCCACATTCACCGAGGCGCTCAACAACCTGGCCACCCTGTATGGGCAGAACGTGCGCCCGCCCGATTCCAACAAGCCCACGTACTGGAACAAGCCCATCGAGCTGCGCCTCAAGTACATCGTGGCGCCCGGAAAACTCGAACTCAAATACCGCTGATCCTCAAACGCCATTTCCATGTATAATAAACGCACACAAACTCAGGCCCGCGCCTGAGTATGCGCGCCGTTTATTATGGCGCACAGGAAAGAGGGATTGCACAAGAGTTCAACCGCCGGGGAAGCAGGAACAAAAACCCGGTGCATGCGGCGCCGGCTTGCGCGCCCTGCTGTGATTTAATCACCGGGCCGCACACGCCGCGCTTTGCGCGCGCTTCAGGAAAACCGATGCTGTCTAAAAAACTGGAACAACAGAAAAGCGAATGGGCGGGATATCTGAACTCGGGGCAGCCGCATCTGCTGCGCGAGTCCCTGCTGCAGGTGCATCCCGCGGATCAGGCGGAAATCATGCGCACGCTCGCAGATGCGCAGATTGCGGCCATTCTCAATCTTGTGGAAGACAGCCCCCTGCGCACCCTGTTCCGGTTTATGCGCACAGACAAAGGCATGCGCTTGCGCGTGCTGCGCGCCCTGCCCCCGCAGCGTCTCGCCAATGTGCTGTCCGCCATGAACGCCGCGGCCGTGGCCGAAATCCTCAAGGGATTCAGCGAGGCCGAGGTGGATGAGATTATTGCGGGCCTGGCGTCACAGAAAAAACGGGATATCCAGGCCTCAACCCACACCGAACAGCAGGGCGTGGCCCTGCTCATGACCCGCGACGCGCTCACGGTGCGCAGTGAGAAGCCCGTGCGCGATGTCATAAACCTGCTGCACAACATGACGCACAGCGAGGGCCGCCCCTCGCAGATTTATGTGGTGGACCACCGGGGCCTGCTGTGCGGCATGATCGACTTGCACCTGCTGCTGCTGGCCCCAGACCCTGACAAACCCATTGAAACCATCATGAAGGAATGCCCGCTGCGCATCCAGCACAGGGCCGACCCCCTGGATGCATCGCGCAGCCTGCTGTATTACGGCATGGGCTCGGCGCCGGTGGTGAATGCAAAAAACGAATTGCTGGGCGCATTCACGGCCGAGTCAGCCTACCGGCTGCTGGAGTCGGACCACGACGCCAACCTGAACTGCATCGGCGTGGTGTCCGGGGCCACGGACGTTATGTCGGGCGAGCGTGCGGCCACGGCCCTGCGCCACAGCCTGGCCCTGGCGCCCATCATGCTGCTGGCCCTGGCCGCAAGCGTGGTGCTGCGCCTGGTGTTCTTTCCGCACCCCGCGGAAAGCATGGCCGCACTGCTGCCCTGGACGCCCATGCTCATCGCGGTGAACCGGCTGTACTACAGGCACGTGTCCCTGCTGCTGCAAAAGCGCAGCGTGGCCCGGGAATACGGGGCTGCGTACCGCGGCCGGCGCGTGCAGTCCGCGCTGCTGGTGGGCGCTGCGTTTGCGCCGGTTGCCGGGGCCGCGGCCGGGCTGTTCAATGGCGTGCATCTGCTGTTTGGCGCCACATTATGCTGCGGGGTGCTGCTGTCCGTGTTTTGCGGATCCCTGACCGCCTGGGCGCTTTTCCGGGCCACGCAACGCAATCTCGCGCCGCGGTCCGCTTACATGACCCCTTCGGTGCTATCCGTGGGAGACCTCATGGCCATTGCCGGAACCCTGGCGCTGTACCAGATTTTCATGGCGTAACGCCGCACGCCCAACCTCCGCCGAAAGGCATTTTCATATGGATTACAATGTGCGCGCCATAGTGCTGACCCGCATGCAGGTGGGCGAGCGCGATGTGCTGGCCACATATTTCACGCGCGAGCGCGGGCGTGTACAGGCCATTGTGCGCGGCACCGCCAAAACCGTGAGTTCACTGCGCCCGGGCGCGCTGCCCATGAATGAAGGCGACGCCCTTATCGTGGAGCGGCGCGGCACGGATCTGCTCACGGAATGGGTGCCGGTGGACGCGTTTCCGGGCGTGTCGCAGCGGCTTGGCAGCCTGTGCCTGGCCGGATACATGCTGCGCCTCACCGCGGATCTCACGCCCCCGTTTCAGCCCGACCCTTTTTTATATAATTTGCTCAAATTAAGCCTTTCAGGACTTCAAAAATACGATTTTTATGATATAATGAAACTAGTATTTGAATGGGGATTTCTGCACATTTCCGGTTTGTCATTCGATCTCAACGCCTGTGTGAATTGTGGAAACACATGCCGCGGCGCAGATCGTGTGGTGCTGGACATCTCCGGCGGCGGCATATTGTGTCCGCAGTGTTTGGCTGGCGCAAAGCCGCCGGGAGCCATGAGTTTGAGTTTGGATACGGTGCAACTGGGGAATATGATCAACGAGGTTCTCTCAAGGATTTCCGGGGATGTTTATGTCGGGGAGGAGCCGTTGGCCTCATTTCACCAGAGTTTGCATGGCCTTCACCATGAAAATCACAAGGCCGGCGGAAAACCCGCCGCGCAATTGCAGAAAGCGGTGTCGCGCTTCATTCAGTTCCATATGAATGAGTCGGCGCCGTCATGGCACGTTCAGATTTAAATACGCTCTTTTTTGCAAAGAGGTAATAATTTGCCAACGCCCTGCGTTTCTTATTTTGACAATGAAAACATCCGAGACAACTCTGAACGGTGTTTCGCGCAGCCTTCAATCCATGGCGCGCGCTCACTGCGCTTATATTAAAAATCTTCTTGCCCGAAACCCGGGGAGGTCAGAATGTTTAAAAACATATTAGGACATAGAACCACACGGCTGGTGAGCTTAATCCTGATCATGGCCATTGCCATGCCCATATACGGGGCGCCGCTGTATCCTCAAAAAGCGCAGGCCCAGGAAACGGATGAAAGCCTGCTCACAAGCGTGGCTGTCATCGGATTCCAGAACACCACGGACTACGACATGCTGGGAGACGATTACGGCATCGGACTCCTCATGGGCGAGGCCGTTAAGCTGGGCGTTGAAGAAAGCGAAAAAATGCGGTTTATCGCCAAGGACAAGGTGCTGGATCAAATCCAGCCCGGGGATACCATCGATGAGAGCCTCGCCCTGCAACTCGGGGCCGAGCTGAACGCCGAACACGCCATCTATGGTGTGGTGGAGTATGCAACGGTCAAGGGAACCGAGTATGCCTCTGTGGTCGTGGACCTGTACATCATGGATGTGGCCAATGAGACCCTGATCAGCCGCTCGCGCGTGCTGGGCGAGAAAGCCCTGCGCGGCTTTGCCGGAACCGAAGAACAACTGCTTCAGAAGGCCGTGGCCGAAGGGATTACCAAGGCCCTCAACGAGGCTCTGGACAACCAGTACAAATACGGTATTGTAACCACGGTCAGCGGAGACACGATCCAGGTCAACCTGGCGTCGCGCGACGGCATCGTCAAGGGCGCGCTCCTGGCCGTGCTTGAGGACGCACAGGAAATTGCCGTACTCGAGGTCAAGGAAACCAGCGTGGGGTATTCACGCGGACAGGTTGTGCAGGTGCTGGGCCGCGAAGCCCTGCGCGGGGGCCAGAAGGTGCGCCTCATATACACGCCGCGCCAGATTTCCGCGGAAATCAGCGTCGGAGACATTCAGAAACGCAAGAAAAAATTCGGAAACACGGCCCTGCTGGTTCTGGGCGCCGTGGCCATTGCCGCATCCATTGGCGGCAGCAGCAAAGGCGGAGAGCCGCCCAAGCCCGCCAGCGGACCCGAAGTGAAATCCTCAAGCGACGGCATGGCTGCGGTTTACGCGCCCGCAGGGTTTGACCGCGACTATATTCCCAACCCGCCCTCGAAAATAACAAACATTGCATCCACGAACCTGGCGTACTGTAACACAGCCACAAACTGCAACCAGGATGTCTGTATTGTCAGCGGCACGGCCTATAATTTCTCGCTGGCCACAAGCCCGCAGAATCCCAATTTTCCCACGGCCTACACCCTGGGCTTCGATTTGTCCAACGCCTCACTGTCGTCACAGGACCAGGGCAGACTTAAAATCGCCACGTGCAACGCGGACACGAGCACATGGGAAATGACCGACGCCACCTACGGGCGCTGCTCGTGGCTCGGCAACAAGTTCTGCGCTTCCGCGTCCGTGCAGCACTTCACCCCGTACGCCGTTGTTGTGGACAACCGGCCCGACCCCCTGCCCGCGCCCACCAATTTCACTGTGGGATGCGACGACTCCCTGGCCATTCTTTCGTGGTCTAAAATTCAAAATTCAAACAACACGGGCTACAAAGTCCACAGTTGCAGCGCATCGGCCTGCACCAGCGTTAAAGAAACCATCAACGATGTCAACACACTCAGCGTGGAGTATACCGTGGCCAACGGCAACGAAGTGTGCTACGCGGTTTCGGGCATCAGTTCATCGGCCATCCAGGACGCCACGCTGACATCCATCAAATGCACCACGCCCGACGCCACAAAGTGCTCGACCACGGGCATTACGCTGCTCACGCCGGAAAACAACGAAATCACCACTCAATCGCCCACGTTCCGCTGGCTTGGCACGGGCGATTCCCAGTTCTACATCCTCACCGTGCGCGACAAGAATTCCCAGGTCATCATGTCCGAACAGGCGGCCGGTGAAGTCTCCACATCCTCGACCTCGACCGAGGAAACCAGCCGCGAGCAGTATTCGGTGTCGGGCTCAGCCACGTTTACCCAAGGCGAAAAATACACCTGGGATGTCAAGGGCTTCAAAACAAACGGCGCCGAGGTGACATCGCAGCAGTATGTGTTCACGTACATGGGCGGATCCGCGGAATGCGCGGAAACCCTCAATGTGCCCACGCTTATTACACCCACCAAAGGCTCCCAGGTCACGAGCAAGACGCCTACGTTCATGTGGAGCATGGTGGATGGCGCAACCAGTTACATCCTTTCCATCCTGGATGACAGCGGAAAACTCATTTATGAAACCGTGACAACATCCCTGTCCGCGGCATTTTCCACATCCGGCACGGCCCTGCTCGACAACAAGCAGTACAGTTGGCACGTGCGCGCGGCCAGCGACTGCACGGTATCCAATGAAAGCGAAGACTTCTTCTTCACCAAAGTGTCGGGCACAACCGCAGTGCTGCCCGCCCCGCAGTGGGTGAACCAATCCGAGGACAACAAGGATCCCGTTGTTGGCGGCGACCAGTATGTGATTCTGCAGTGGCGCCAGATCAATGAATCCAATCTGTATGGATATAACATTTACCGCAGCACATCGCCCACCAAGCCTACGGCCCCGGTGGAGACCGTGCTGCTCGACCAGTTGGACGCCCCGCCGTCCAATGTAAACTGCCCCACGTTCTCCACCACGAGCCCGGGGTTCTGTGATGTGAGCGTAACCAACGGTACGCAGTATTATTACTGGATTGCGGCCATTGACGACGGGGGCAGCGTAAGTTCGCTGAGCGTGTACCAGAGCGTGCTGCTGGACCTGCAACGCCCTGTGCTCATCGCCCCGGGCAGCGTCACAGGCACGGTCGTGACCACGGCCACACCTCTGATGATCTGGCTTCCGGTCAATGGAGACAGCGTGAAATACATCCTGAGCGTGACCGACACGAGCACCAATTCCATTATCATGCAGAAGGACGTGAGCGGCACCAGCACCACGTATGACGGCCAGACACTTAAGGACCAGGGCGTGTACACGTGGAACGTTAAGGCTTACAACAATGTCGTAACATCCGAATCCAGCCAGACGTTCAAATTCACAAAGGGCGACAGTTCAACCAGGCCCGCCGCGCCGAAATGGTGCCAGGGCCTGGCCGTGAACTGCACCGGCAATCCGGGCGGGCCTCCCTACGGGTACAACGTCCAGTTGCCCAACGACACCATCAAGGTTTACTGGCAGCGCATCACCAACGCCAACAATATCGCCGGTTACTATCTGTACCGCAGCACCAGTTCTGCGGATGTGTTCAGCGCCACGCCAATTTTCGTGCCGGATTATGACTGCGAAAAAACCGGCCAGGGCTGCTTCAGCCAGGCCCAGATGGACCGCGGTGAAATTTACTACTTCTCAATCACCACCCTCGACACCGGAGGGCAGGAGAGCAATTTCTCCGAAGTGCTTGAAGTGCGCTACGATCTGCGCGCGCCCGTGGTCCTGTATCCGGCCTCGGACCAGACTGTGTACGAACCCGAGCCGATGTTCCAATGGATGCACGTGAATGGCGCCACGCAATATAAGGTCCAAGTGGGTGAAAACGACAGCCTGGCCGTCTCGGGCCTGTGGTGGAACGCGGTAATGCCCGCCAACCCCACCAACGGCGTGGCCAGCGTGAGATACGGGGACCAAACCTATGGCACTGCGGCGCAGCCCCTGTGGAACCACGCCTTTGACCCGGACAGCGTGGGCAAGACATATTACTGGCGTGTGTGCGCCATCAACGACATCACCACCACGGAGTCGGCCTGCTCCAACGGATTCCGGTTCTACAAGAACCTCAAAGCGCCCGTTCCCAAAAGCCCGGTCAGCAGCCAGCACGTGGCCACAGATGATGTAACATTCATGTGGTCCTCCTCTCCGGGCGCGGCAAACTATGAATTCCGCGTGTGTGAAGGCGGCGGCAACTGCGACTCCTCCGTCATTATCTACGCCGGCACAGTTCCCGGCGACCAGACATCGATCACCCTGACACCGAACGATGCGAACTTTGAAACCTGCGACACGACCGTGGACGTGAACTGCAATTCCATGGGCGTGTACGCCTGGCAGGTGCGCGCCGTGGACTCCCAGGGCCAGGTCTCCGGGCGCTGGGATTATGTAGTACCCGGCAGTTTTGTGAAAGTGGGCATGCCCTCGCCCAACCTCATCGCACCCTATGACGGTTCCATCATTCAGCCCGATCAGAACGCCCCCCTGTGCACAGACATGTACGGCAACCTCACGTACAGTTACTCGATTTATTTCAACTGGGAGGAAATCGCCAATGCCGGCGGGTATCACATCCGCGTCACCGATATCAAAGCGTCACTGGACGCCAACCAGCCTGTCATCGTATACGACGGTGAAGTGAGCCATGGTGTTCTGGATATCGGAACATGCGACCAGGGCAGCGGCGAAATCCCGCTCGCGGCCGGACGCGAATATGAATGGAATGTGACCACGGTCAACGGCGGCTACTTCGATAACGCCAACGCCCGTCAGTTCGTGACCGGCCTGCCAGGGCCCAATCCGCGCGCCCCCTCAGACGGCAAGCAGGTCATTCTGTCCCAGGACTGCGACGGCGCATCCGGCAAGATGTGCGTGCATTTCGAGTGGGACGGCGGATCATTCGACGACGGCGCCGGGAACGTGACCACCCTGCCCGGCATCATCGGCGCATCCTCATACGACATTGAAATCATCAACCAGCAGCAAGTGGTTTACCACTGCGAGCGCGCATACGACGTGCCCGCTATCCCGCCCGCCCAGAGTTTTAAAAATCTGGTCACCACATTCTGCGACCTCAGCACCGAAGACGTGTTCAACAACGATACATTCACATGGCGCGTGCGTGCGAGGGACTCCAGCAACGTGCTCACCGACTCCGGGTACGGATATCCCAGCGCATGGTCCCAGAACCGCCAGATCACCGTACTGATTCCGGGCCCGATCCTGGCCTCGCCGCCCCCGCAGAGCAGCTCCTGTTATCAGGACAGCAGCGTCGATGGGGTGGAGAGCGAATGCACAACCATGAGCTGCCAGAATCCGCGATTCTACTGGAGCCCCATACCGCTCAGCACGGACTCCTGCTACCGTATCGAAGTGTCCGACACGTCAGACTTCCGCAACCTGCTGCGCGTGGCCAATTCTGTGGACAATGCCGCCGATTTCGTATGCGACACCGGCGGCTGTAACTCCTACAAGGCATCCACATCCAGTCCCATCCCCATGACCAACGGCGTAATTTACTACTGGCGCGTGGGCGCCAGCGTGCCCCCGGACGCAGCCGCGCCGTGCGGCTCCACGTGGATTTATTCCGACACCCGCGCATTCCTCAAGAGGCCCAACGGAAGCCTGGGCCTCAGCTACTCGGGAGTCACATACCAGGGCGCATCCTTTGCCTGGACTCCTCCCAGAAACTGCCAGAACGACGGCGGCGAAGCCCTATCATCGCCGGCTGTGCCGCCCGTGGGCGGTGAGTTCATCACCTACCTGGAGCAGGGCTCGGCCATCCCAAGCGTGTTTGGCCCGCCCTATGCCCACGTACCGGCGACCCAATACTCCTTCGACATCCCCGAAGGGCTCAGTGAACAGACCAGTTACATCTTCTGCGTAGCGGTTGTGGACGATGCCTACTACTTCACGGACGGCGGACACCACGGCGTGCGCGAGTGCGTGATGTTCACCACGGCCGCGGCGCCCGAAGAAGGCGGCGGTTGATGCCGCACAGCAACACACACAGCCATTCACCAAAAGGCCTCCCCACAACGGGGGGGCCTTTTTTTATGGGGCGCTGCGGATTGGTTTGCAAGTCCGCCCGCGACACAACCGGAGCCGCGCGCCGCGCCCCGGAAATTACACAAAAGCAAAGCGGCGTCCCCGTGTGCTTTCAGCACAGAAAGACACAAAGAATGCGGCTTAACAAACCGCTGTCGCCATATGTGTGATTGCGGAAAAGAAGGCGGCGAGACGCGCTGCGGATCCCCGCGACTGCCCATGAACCACAGAGGCTCAGATCTGCGGCGGGGTTTTCTACAGGCCGGGGAACGGCCTTTCCTCCAGGCCCTGGTTGACCATTTCCTGAATCCTGCTCTTCACGGCTTCCACATGGTTGCGCACAAGGTCCGGGTCCGACAGATCGTCCTGGCGGTCCGAAAAGTCCATGGGCTCGCCGAAATAGATGCGGTACTTGCTGGGCAGGGGCATGACCCCGGCCAGTCCCAGCCACGGGAACGTTGGGGTGAGTGGGAAATAAGGCATATTCAGAGCCTGGGCCAGCCATTCCACATTTTTGAAAGTGGGGGCCTGCTCTTCGCCGCCGATGACCGCGGTGGGAATGATGGGGCAGCGGAACTTGATGGCAAGTTCCATGAACCCGAGCGTGAAGCGCTGCAACTGGTAGCGCTTGTCCCAGGTCTTGCCCGAGCCCTTGATGCCTTCCGGAAAAATCATCATGAGCTTGCCGGCCGCGAGGAGCTGCTCGGCGTTCTCGGTAACGCCCACGACCTGGCCCACGCGCGTGAGGCCCGCGCCCAGGTACGGCAGCGTGGGGAACCACTTTTCAATCATGGCGCGGCACATGCGCGGGTGTTCTTTTTCAATGATGCAGGCGATGGTGATCATGCCGCCGTCAAGAGGAATCTGACCGCTGTGGTTGGAAATAATCAGAGCCGGGCCATGGTCCGGCACACGCTCTACGCCGGTGGTTTCCACGCGGAACCATTTATCGTAAAGAAACATGCCCGCGGGCATGAACCCTTTGAGATATTCGCGGCTCAGCCCGAACGGGTCATACCCCGTGTCCGTGGTTTCATCGATATCCAGCATGTCGATTCTGTCCAGGTAATCCTGGGGCAGAGTGTCGGCCAGGGCCTTGAGCAGTTTTTTGGGTATTCTCCTCATGGCAACGTCGCTCCTCGCATGGCGCGGCCTTATTTGCAGGGGATCCTGCGGTACGCGGCCGCGGGGTTTTGCGCCACTTTCCACTTTTCAAACAGCATGCTGTTGCGGCAGATATCCTGCTTGCTGAAGTGGCCTTTTCTTAAACTAAATATGCGATCATAATCTTCGGTCCGGCTCGGTTCGGATACGCGGCTGTTGTAACTTTCCAGGATGCGCTGCACGTCGGTGTTGTGCCCGTTCACGTCCCAGGTTGGAATTGCGGCAGAGAGCACTTCGCGCTCGTGCGCCGTGTCCCTGGATACGCTCCACCCGTTGTCAATGCGCTGCACCACCTGCACGGCCGCATTCTGCAGGTGGCTGCCCTCCACGCTTGAGCGCATGGAGCTGTACAATGCCTGCGACGCGGACTCCCGGGAATACGCTTCCTTGCAGAAACTCCAGACATTATGCAGGCCCTTGTTTTTCGGCTCCACATTCGGGCTGTACCAGGGAAACGTGCGGTACATGCGGGCCTTGAGCCCACTGCGCCCGGCAAGCTGCGCGGTTTCCTGCATGCATCCGCGCAGATACCGCTCATCCTGAGGCATAAGCACAATCTTGAACAACATTACAATCACGAAAATAACGCCGAGCGCGGCCAGCAGGCCGGCCCCCAGTTTCACCGGCGCTGCAAATTCCAGCGCTTGATCTTCCATTCCCGTGTCCACGTGTTTTTCGCTCATAAACGGCTCGGCTCCAGGGTCCGCTGTTGAATTGGATTATTATACAGCACATTGCGGCGCGGGCACAGGGGGGAGCTGGTGAAAACCCCTGCGCCCGAGTCTGCGCCATGAAGCGGCTGTGCACCCGGCCGGGCAATTGCCCGGCCTGCTATTTCACGTACATCTCGTCGATGAGGCCTTTATATTTATCATAAATCACGCGCTTTTTCAGTTTCATGGTGGGCGTCAGCTCCCCGGTTTCCTGTGTGAACTCGCCGGGCACAACGCGGAATTTCTTTATGGACTCGTAACGGGCCAGGCTGAGATTTTTTTCTTCGATATGTTTTCCCACATGCTGGATAACATCGGGATGAAGCTCCAGGGGCTGGCCCGGCGGCGGGGCCACGCCCTTCTCGGCCGCGAATCGCTGCACGGCCTCGCTGTCCAGGGTCACAAGCGCGGTGAGAAACGGCCGTGCGTCGCCCACCACCACGGCCTGGTTCACCAGGGGAATGGACGTGAGCAGGAATTCAAGGTTCAGGGGCGCAATATTTTTGCCGCCCGATGTGATGATCAGCTCCTTGATGCGGCCGGTGATGTGCAGGAACCCTTCATCATCGAACGAGCCCATGTCGCCGGTGTGGCACCACCCGTTGCGCAGGGTATCGGCCGTGGCCTCGGGATTCTTAAAATAGCCGGGGAACACATTGGGGCCGCGCACAACGATTTCGCCGGAATCGGTAATGGCCACATCCACCCCGGGCAGGGGTCGGCCCACCACATCGTACCGGATTTCCTCGACGGGAATCTGCGTGGCCGGCGCCGTGGTCTCGGTCATGCCCCACGCCTGGATCACAGGCATGCCCATGGCCGTAAAGAATTCGGCGATCTCGGGCGCCAGGGGCGCGCCGCCGCTGCCCAGCCACCGGATGCGCCCGCCCACTCGCTGCTGCAGTTTGCGGATGACCAGGATTTTGGCCGCCGCGTGGCGCAAAAGCAACCCCGGGCCCATGCGCAGCCGCCGGTATCTGGCCCGCGCATATTCCTTGCCCGTTTCCAGAGCCCAGTGGAATATGCTCCTCCGCAAAGGGGACATTTCCGCAACATTGGCCTGGATGCGCTCATAAACCTTTTCCAGCACGCGCGGCACGCACACCAGAACCGTGGGCCGCACTTCCTGCAGGTTTTCGGCGGTCTTGTAAATGCTCTCGGCCATGTTCACGGTTCCGGCAACGGACATGGACAGGTAGAACACCACGCGCTCGAGCGCGTGCGCCAGGGGCAGGATGGACAGGGACTCGTCCTGCGTGGTTACGAAGTCCCGGGTTTCGTAGGCCTCGCAGATGAACAGGAAATTGCCGTGGGTGAGCATGACGCCTTTGGGCGGGCCCGTGGTGCCGGATGTGTAAATGTACGTGAGCACATCGTCACGCACAATGGCCCGGATGCGCGCATCCAGTTCGGCGCCGCGCGCGGACTCGGCCGCGGCCCCGCGCTCCAGCAGGTCGTCCCATAGAATCAGGCCCGGGCACTGCTCGCCGCCCTGCGCATAGAACAGGATCACGTGTTCGAGGCGGGGCATGGAATCCCTGGCCGCATTCACCTTGTCCAGTTGCGCGCTGTTTTGCACAAACAGCACGCGCGCCTCGCTGTGATTCACCACGTAAGCCGTTTCTTCGGGCGTGTTGGATGCGTACACGGCCGCGGTCACGCCGCCGGTTGCTCCGATGGCCAGATCCGCGGTAACCCACGGCGCGCAGTTCTCGGACAAGATGCACACGGCCTCTGTCTTTTGCACGCCAAGCTCCAGCAGGCCCAGGGCGGCGCGGCGCACGAGCGCGGCCCATTCGCCCCAAGTAACGCCGGTCCAGATTCCATCCACCTTATGGCGTAAAAACACGCGATCCGCGTGCCGCTGCGCCTGGGACAAAAACATCTGTGTCACACTTTGATGCGCCATGTTCCCCCCTGCGTTTTCAATGGCTTTCACGCGCCGGAGACAGGTGCTTTCAAGCAACATGCCGAACGCGTCCCGCTCTCGCAGCACTGTGTATTCGCATTATCCGAACGATCTGATCTCTGCGTATTATACAAGACTGCGCGCGGGGCGCGCAACAATATTCAAATGCCGGAAATAGAATCATGGAAATAAAAAAGCGAACCCGCCGCATGCGCGGATTCGCTCATAAGTTGGCTAAAACGGTTCAGGCGTGAAACAGAGGAGGCTTACGCTTCTTCCTGTTCCTCGGCCTGGGTGCGGCGCAGGCGGTCGCTGGCGCGGCCGATGGCCGAAGCCGTGCGCTCATAGGCGCTGCCCACGGCGTCCTTGGCTGTGCTGTAATACTCGCCGGCGCGTTCCTGGGTGTCGCCCAGTTTTTCCTTAATGGCGCCGCGCGTTTCAACGCCGCTCTGCGGCGCATACAGCAAAGCCATTGTGGCGCCCACAATGGCGCCGGCGCCGAATCCGATAAGCGCGTAATATACGTTGTTCCGTTTCTGTTCTGACTGGTCCATGGCGTGTGCTCCTTTTCAACCGGCGCGGGGGTTTTCGCGATGCCGGAATTGTCATTTTCCTGCGCGTTTCAGTATACATGCCGGATGTGCGCGGTGTCAACCGCGAAACCGCTCCGCAACGGCGGCGTGATTTTGCCAAAACGCAATTGTCACGGGGATGATGCGCGCGGTTATTCGTTCATAAGGATGAGGCGGGAAAATTTCTTGGGGAGCCGGTGTTTCATGTTTTCGCGGGCCTTGAGGCCTTCGCGCACGCCGATGTCCAGGGCCTTGGCGTTGGCCTTTTCCGTGCCCTTGGGGGCGCGGGCCAGCACGGCTTTTTTGAGGCTTGCGGCGGATACGATTTCGGTGATGCCCGCGAACGCGCCCAGGGAGATAATGTTCATGGTCTGGCGCACGCCCACTTTGTCCCGGGCCAGGGTGGAAAAGGGGATCATGTACGCTGTGGAGCGGAGCACGTTGCGGCACTGGTCCGAGTTGACAATCAGCACACCAGTATCCTTGAGATCGTAATAATACGCGTCAAGAGAAGTCTGGTTCAGAGCCACGAGCACATCGAGATTGAGGGCGCGGGGATAATCGATGGGGCCGTCGCTGATCACGACTTCGGCCTTGCAGTGCCCGCCGCGGGCTTCGGGCCCGTAGCTCTGGCTCTGGGCCACTTCGAACCCCTGGTAGATGCCGGCGGCTTCGGCGAGGATGATGGAGGCCAGGACCACGCCCTGCCCCCCGGACCCTGCGATGCGGATCTTGATGCGGTCGCTCACCTTCATGCCCGGTTCCGTCCTTTGCCGCGCGCCCTGGCGGGGGTCAATCTGCGCCGCCCGCGCGCTCGATGATTTTGTCGTACATGTCGCAGTATTCGGGTATGTCCACGTCCTGGAGCACGCCGGTGACCAGACGGCCCGTAAGTTCGCCTTCGGCCATGTCCCCGGCCTTTTCCACGGGCACGGCCTGGTCGCGCAACTCTTTCATCATGGCCACGGGCCCGCCTTTTTTGTTGTAACGGCCATAGGTTGTGGGGCATGTGGACACGGCTTCGACCATGGCGAATCCGTTCTTTTCCAGGGCGCTGACAATGAGGCGGTCCAGCAGCTTCACGTGGTACACGGTGCTGCGGGCCACGAAGGATGTGCCTGAACTCATGGCCAGTTTGCAGATATCGAACGGGCGCTCGAGCACGCCCCACAGAGAGGTTGTGCTGCGGTCCCCTGTTGGCGTGGTGGGTGAGTATTGGCCGCCGGTCATGCCGTAGATATGGTTGTTGATAACGATGGCCGTGATGTCGAGGTTGCGCCGGGCCGCGTGGATAAAGTGGTTGCCGCCGATGGCTGTGGCGTCGCCGTCGCCCATGACCACGATCACGTGCAGATCAGGGTTGGCGAGTTTGAGGCCGGCGGCTAAGGCCAGGGCGCGGCCGTGGGTGGTGTGCAGGGTATTGAAATCCACGTACACGGGCATGCGGCCGCTGCACCCGATGCCGCTTATCACAACCACGTCGTCCTGGTCGAGTCCCAGCTTGTCCACGGCGCGGATGAGCGAGCCCATGACAATTCCGTTGCCGCAGCCGGGGCACCACAGGTGCGGGAATTTTTTGTCGGTGCGCAGGTATTTGTAAAGCAGATCACTGGTGCGGTGCGGAACACTCACGAGTCCACCTCCAGGATTTTCTGAAGAATCGCCTCGGGCGTGAACAATTCACATTTGTAATCCGTCATGGAAACCACGCGGCACTTGCCCTGGGTGTAGCGCTCGACTTCGCGCACGAGCTGGCCCTGGTTCATTTCCGGCACAATGATGGTATCCATGCGCTGGGCCAGGCGCTGCACGGCGAGCACGGGGAACGGCCAGATGGTGAGGGGGCGCACTATGCCCACTTTAGTTCCGCCGCGGCGCGCCATGACCACGGCCCGGCGCGCACTGCGCGACACTGAGCCATAGGCGAACACCGCTGTTCTGGCGTCGTCCACGAATTCGGCTTCCACCATCACAATGTGCTTGCGGTTCTGTTCAATTTTAAGGCGCAGGCGCCGGTTCAGCGCTTCAATTTCCGAAGCCTTTTGCGTGGGAAATCCGTGTGTGTCGTGCGTGAGCCCGGTGATGTGGTAGCGGTAGCCTTCGCCGAACGCGGCCATGGCCGGCACCAGGGCGGGATTTTCCTCGTAGGGGATGTACCATTCCGGGGGCATGGTGGGCCTTGGCCGCTCCATGATATCAATGGGTTCATCCAGGGGCAGCACGATTTTTTCCCGCATGTGGGCCAGAACCTCGTCCATGAGCAGAATCACAGGAGTGCGGTATCTCTCACTCATGTTGAACGCGGTAATGGTAAGGCGGTAGGTTTCGGGAATGGAATTCGGGTACAGCACAATGATGGAGTGATCGCCGTGCGTGCCCCAGCGGGTCTGCATGACATCGCCCTGGCTGGGATGCGTGGGCAGGCCGGTGCTGGGCCCGCCGCGCTGCACCTGCACGATGACTGCGGGGATCTCAGCCATGATGGCGAAGCCCAGGTTTTCCTGCATAAGGGAAAAGCCGGGGCCGCTGGTGGCGGTCATGGCCTTGGCGCCCCCGATGCTGGCGCCGATAACCGCGGCCATGGATGCGATTTCGTCTTCCATCTGGATGAATTTGCCGCCCACGGCTGGCAGGCGGCGCGCCATGTATTCGGCAATTTCCGTGGCCGGTGTGATGGGATACCCGGCAAAGAAATTCGCGCCCGCCGCCAGCGCGCCCTCCACGCAGGCCTCGTTGCCGCTCATGAGATGCGCTTTCTGGCCTTTTTTCAATCCCGTCGCGCCGCTCCGCTTGCGCGCGGCGCCGTTACTCTTCTTCGCTGTCGGCGGGGTCGGGCTTGTGCTGTTGCTTTTCGTTGCCATGGTCGGAATCTTTCCTCACGCGCGTGATAGCGAAGTCCGGACAGCGCAACTCACACATGCCGCACTGAATGCAATCTTCGGGGCGCGCAACCAGGGGTCTCTGTTCTTCGTCATCAAACTCCAGAACATGTTTGGGGCAGAACGCCACACAAATCCCGCATCCCTTGCACCATTTGTAATATATCATTACAGGCGCATCCGGTTCGGGCAAATCACCGTTCTGCGGTTTCTTGACAGACGGATCTGCGGTGCGGTTCTGCACCCTGCGGTTCTTCCTGTTTCCGGTTTTCTGAGCCAATTCGCGTCAACTCTTTTCCAGTCCGGTTCGGCCTGTGCTCTATATAATCAAATTCCTGCTGACACGCTTTTTATTTCCGGTCTGCACAATTTGCCGCGGCGCCTCGCTGTGCAAAGCGCCCTGTCATTAATATAAACGCTCATTCCCAATAGTGATATGAAGCAAACATATTATGGACACACCGAACCGTGCGCCAGCGCGCACCAGCAGGCATTGAGAAGCCCAAGACCTTCGAGTTTCGTGTGCAGCGATGCGCGGCTTCGGCCACAAAAACCTTTTGGCTGCACTGTGCAGCGCACACTCGTTGACACAACTTCCACAACCATACAGGTTTGCTGATATTTGTCGTGTTATTGACACTTATGTCAGTTTTTATCTAAAATTTAAATGGAAAATTGTAATGCGTGAATAAACGCATGCAAAGCATATAATGTAATACTAGATTGGGTCCTACGGCGGTTTTTGTATGAGCGCAAAAGGCCCGAGGTTTTTTTAATTGGAAAGTCTGACGGATCTGCAAACAGAGACGCAGCAAAGTTATGAGCCGGTCATCGGGGTTGACATCGGGCCGGACGCCATACGCGTGGTGGAAATCGAGCGCGTGGGGCGTGAGTATTACCTGCGCAATTTCGGCATAACCCCCACGCCCAGAGACAGCATGCAGGACGGGCGCATCGTCAACCCAAAGGCCGTGGGCCGCGCCTTGCGCGAATTATTTCAAAAGCGCAGATTTTCACACCGCACCGTGGTGGCTTCGGTGCGCGGCGCCAAGGTGGCATCGCGCCTCATCACCCTGCCCGCCATGGCCCAGGACCGCCTGCAGCGCCTCATCGAATCCGAAATAGACCGCTACGTGTTCTTCGGCAACGAAGACAAAATCGTTTACTACCATCCCCTCGAAGAATATGAAGAACAGGGCCGCCGGCGCATTTCCATCATGCTCGTAATCGCCGAGCGCGACCTGTGCTATTCCTACTACCAGGCCCTGGAGGCCGCGGGGCTCGAGTGCTCGGCCCTGGACCTCAGTTCGTTCGCCATCCTGCGCGTGCTGCGCAGCGGCATGCCGGCCGCGCCCACGGGCAGCGTCATGTCCGTGGTCTACGACTTCCAGGGCATTTCCATGAACGTGTTCCACGGCGACACCATCCGCTACTCGCGCAGCGTGAAAATGACGCACCTCGACCCCATGGAAATGCAGAACGGGTTCCTGGACAAAACCCTGTCCGAAGTGCTGCTGGCCATGCAGTATTACCAGACCGAGTACAGCCGCGGGGGCCGCATCAGCAAGATGATGCTCAGCCTGGGCGCCACAGGCGGCATGGACCTGTACCACATGCTGGCCGAGCACGTGGACGATGTTCCCATTGAAATGCACACGCCGTTCTCCAACATCAAGGTGAACGTGGATGAGTTCCCATCGGAACTCATGGAACAAGTGGACCTCAACTTCCTCACCAGCGTGGGCCTGGCCATGCGCGGCGTGGAAACCGAAAGCCTGCCCTTTTCCGTGGACCTGCTGCCCACGGAAATCGCGGAACTGGCCCATTTGCGCAAGATGGCCATGTGGCTGTGCCTGGCGTTGCTGCTTATCTCCGCTGCAACCGGGTTCTTCTGGTTCAGAACGCACGGCCAGCTTACAAGCCAGCAACGGGCCAATGCCAAAAACCAGGCCACAGCCAATCTCAACCAGGACACAATCAACGAACTCAAGCCGCGCGCCGAGCGCATGATGCAAATGCCCTCGGTGGACGGAAAAACAAAACTCACCACGCCCGTGAACACCCTGCTCATGCACCTGGCCGAATCCGCGCCCAAAACCGTGCAGGTGCTGGACATCGAGGCGAAACGCGTGGAACCCGCGGACGCAAACAGCCCGGCCCACGCATACGGCATCACCTTGAACGCCATCACCCAGGACACGGCCTCCATCAAGGACTTCACGGACATGATGGGACGCAGCTTCAAGACTGTGGGCCGTAGCGATCTCGCAACACAGCAGATTAATGAAACCACCGTGAACCGGGTCACCATCACGGCCCAATGGGAGAAAACGCAGTGAACGATTTCAAAGCGTTTCTCATTTCCACGTCCCCGCTGCATCGCCTGATCGCCGCAGCCGTTTTCACCGTGGCGTTCGCGGCCGTGATGTTCCAGTTCGTATACGGGTCCCAGAAAAGGCAACTGGATCAGGCCCGCAAAACAGGCGGCGGCCTGCAAAAAAATATCAGCTCGCAGGAAGCGCAGCTCAAACAACTGAAAGCCCAGACATCAGGCGCACTCATGGCCGCGCCATCGCACCGCAGCGCCCTGGACCTGGCCGGCAATACCCTGTTCACATCCGGTTCTTTGCGTGATTTTGTGAACACAGGCCTCACGGACCTGGCCACAGGCGCCGGACTCGTGAACATCGCGATCAACGAAGAACAATCCGAAGAAGCCCTGGCCAGCCTGGATAACGGCGAATCCATCAAGGTGCGCCGCCTGCCCGTGTCCCTTACGGCCGTTGGCACATACCAGAATTTTACGGACTTCTCGGCCCAGTTGTGGATGAACAACCACCTCATGGCCGTGCAGTCCCTCAAGCTCCTGTCCCTGGACCCCATGGGCAACGAATTAAGCGTGACCCTGAATTTGCTGTGCTATTACGAGGAAAGGATCGAGTGAGGCAGTGAAGGACCTGGCCGAACGGTGGGGCATGACCACCACCGGCATGATCATCGTAGTTCTGCTGGTAGCGTCCATCATTGGCGTGGTATTTATGCTGCCTTCTCAAAGCGGCTCGCCCACAGTTTCGGTGCCCGAAGGGTTCAATCTCGAAAAACAGCAGTCCGAACTCGAAAAACAAAGGGCTGCGGCCGACCTCGGCGAACAGGCCGGAAGCACGCCGAAACTCGAACCCGCGCAGAACAAAACGCCGGACACACAGGCTGCCGCGCCGCCGCAGGCTGCGGCCATGGCCACATCACCGGTTTCAGAGCCGGCCAGCGACATCGACCTGCTGGCCGACCGCGTAGGCCGTGTCGACCCCTTCGCGCCTATCCTTGATCAACAGCCCGATGATGAGGAACAGGATCAATACGTGGCCGTCATGCCCGATGAAGAGTTCAATCCCGTGATCGAAGAATTCAACATGCCGCTCACATTCCCGCAGCCCATCACCGTCAAACAGCCTGCCTTCACGCTCACGGCAATTTCCACCAGTGACAACGGCGAACACTTCGTAATTATCAACAATGAAATTCTGAAAAAAGGCGATTTTGTGCCTGGAACCCAGTATTACATCACCAGCATCGACGCCCGCTCCATGAACAAAGTCACGCTTGCGAACACGGACCCGCTCTCTGAACCGTTCACCCTGTACATCAAGCGCCGCTACGGCGATATCGATGCGGAACTATCCGTGGACGGCTCGCGCACGTTCAGCAACATCGTGGAGAAACCCGCAGCGCCCGAGGATGAAATGTTCCTGCCCGAAAGCCCCGGGAATATTCAATGGAAATCAATGTCTCCAGGCGGGCTGCCCCTGCCGGGTTCCCGCACGCCGCGCAGCGCCACCGGCGCCGTTGAACCAAAGCAGCCCCATAACTGATCCGCTTCCACGGCCATGGCACCCTGTGAATTCCACGGACTCAAACCCCACACCGCTCTCAGACCATAACTCCGCCCCTGCGCATGATTCGGATCCGCCCGTGCTGCTGCACCGGGCGTGGCCCCCGCTGTTTGCGGCGTTCCTGTTCCTGGTTCCCGTAATCTTCCTGGGCGCGGCTTTTGACCCGTTCAAACCCGTAAAACTCATGCTCGTGCGCATATTCTGCGCGGGCGCGGCCCTGGCCTGGCTGGGCGGGGCCACAGCCGCGCGCAAAGCCGCGTGGCTGCGCACGGCCGCAGATGCGCCCTGGGCCCTGTTCCTGGCTTGGCTGGGCGTGTGCCTGTTCCTGGCGGACCACAAATTCCTGGCCTTTGACGCCCTGCTGGAATGGGCCTGCGCCGCCACACTGTTCTTCGCGGCCCTGCAGTTCTTTGATTCACGCAAGAATATCGAGACGGCGCTGCTTGGCGCCATGGCCGCGGCCCCGGCCGTGGCCCTGCTCGGCCTGCTCGAACTGCGCGGCATGGACTGGTTTCCCTGGGATTACCTGCTGGTAAACCCCTGGTACTCGGTGTTCGCGGATTTCGACAGCCACGGATACATCGCCCATGCGTGGTTCAACCAATTTGACGGGCGCATTTCGTCCACCATCGGCAACCCTGTTTACGCCGCCGGATTCGCGGTGCTGCTCATACCCCCGGCCCTGGCCATGTACCTGTCCGCGCGGCGCCCCTGGCGCACGGCGTTCTGCTTCACGGCCCTTGCGTGCCTGGCGTTCATACTCATCGCCACGTTCACGCGCAGCGCATGGGCCGCGTGCGCCGCGGCCCTGCTGATTTTCACAGCCGCGGCCCTGCCGGGCATTTCCGGGGAGCGGCGCAAAACCGCGGCCCTGCGCGCCGGCGCCCTGGCCCTGGCCGCCGGACTCATGTTCGTTCTGTTTTCATTCCACAACCCCGTGAACACGGGCCGGTTCACAGCATCCGAGCGCGCCGTGCAATTGCCGGGCGGCGCGGACCAGAGCGCCATGCAGCGCCTCCTCATCTGGAAAACCACGTGGACCATGGTTGCGGATCACCCGGTGCGCGGCGCGGGCATGGGCCAGTACATCCGGCAATACCCCCTGTACGTGGCCGCATTCAACCATGACAAAAAATGGAAGGCGCATGTGAGTTTTCCGGACCATGCGCACAACGACATTCTGGAATTGTGGGCGGAAACCGGAACCGTGGGCGTGCTGCTGTTTGCAGCCGTGCTCGCGGCCGTGTTTGTGCGCGGTGCGCCGCGCCGCGCGCAGGCGGCGCAAGTGGACTCCGGGGCCGTGCTGCTGCGCGCGGGCCTGTTCGCGGGCCTGGCGGGGATACTGCTCTATTCCAATTTCCAGTTCCCGTTCCACGTGCCGAGCACGGCTGCATACTTCTGGGTCTTTGCCGGCATGCTCATGGCCCTGGGTGAAAAAACCGTGCGCCGCAGGCGCGTGCAAACCGTGAGCGCAGACGGCAAATCCGCGTCCGGCCGCGCCCTGATTGCGGCCCTGGCCGCGGTCATCTTCACCGGGGCCTGCTGGCTCGCGGTCCAACCAGTCATTTCACACCTGTTGTTCGGGCGCGGCATCGCCGTGGAGAACCGGTTCCCGAACGACCCTCCGGAAACAGCCCTGCAACTCCTGGACACGGCGCGCGCCACCTATGCGTATGAGCCGGAAATGTGCGTGGAAATGATGCGCGCGCTCCTGGCGCGGGGACACCGCGAGGAACTGCCTGAACACGTTATACAGTTTTACACAGGAATTGTGCGCCACCCGAATCTGGGCCACTGGCGTCCCCTGTGGCGCGGCCGCCTGCCGGACACCGCGCCCACTCCGCCCTGGGGCCGCGCCGCGCCCACGAAAATTTTCTACTACGCCAACACCGTGCGCACGGCCAACCAGTGCCTGGCCATCAACCCCAATGACACGCGCCCGTGGGCGGCCCTGGGCCGCGTGCATTTTGAAATGCGCATGCCCGAGGAATCCGCCTCCGCATACGACACCGCGTTGAAATTTGCGCCCGAACACCCCGAATACCTGCACGCAGCCGGCGATGCCTACATGCTCATGCAGGATTACGAAACCGCGGCAAACCGCCTGCGGCGCGCCCTGGACATTGCCCCGGATTTCCTGCCCGCTCTGTTCAGCTACGGGGAAACCCTGCTTAAGCTGGGCCGCTTCCGGGAGGCCCAGGCCCTTTACCGGGACGCCATCGGGCGGGACCCCAAAAACCCGGTCCTTTGGAAGTTTCTGGGCAAGGCGCTGAGCCAGGACGCACAGGTCACAGCCGCGCGCAAGGCCTGGGAGCGCGCATTGGCCATTGATCCTAATTTTCTTGAAGCAGCCGGAGACCTTGCAGTTTTATTATATAATACAGAGGATATTGACAAAGGGATTGCGCTGCTTGAGGATATTATAGCAAAGGCTCCGCAAGGATCCGGCATACAGGCCCGCGCGGCCTACCACCTCGGAGAAGCCCGGCTCGCCGGGGGAAACCGTGACAACGCGGTCTCAGCATTTCGCCGCGCCGTGGCGCTGTCGCCGGACAATCCTCTGTTCAAGCAAAGACTCGAAGAGGTTCTCAATAACAATGACGCAGACCGGACCCCATAGACACACCCCGGCCATAATGGCCTTTGTTCTGTTCCTGATTGCGGCGGCATGCGCCCCGGCGCGCGCCCAGGTTGATGATCCGCAAACCCAGATCCAGGCCAAAATGCAGCAAACCATCAATCTCAATTTCAAAGACGCGGAGATCACCAACGTGCTGCGCGGCCTGGCCGATCAGTACAATCTGAATATGATCATCTCCCGCGAAGTGTCGGGCACGGTGAGCATGCACCTCAACAACGTGACTGTGGACACCGCGCTGCACGAAATCCTCAAGGCCGTGAACGCCCGCATGGAAGAACGCGACAACATCCTGCATGTGTTCGCCCTGTCCGAAGCCCAGGCCCAGTCCATGGGCGAAGAAGACATGGTCACGGAAATATTTTCCCCCACTTACGCAAATTCCACGGCCCTGCAAACCGTGCTGCAGCCCTTCCTCAGCGAACGCGGACGCATCCAGACATTCAAAGACGCGCGCTCCACTAAA
>Ga0351881_1074_pt1 | contig 27659 bp, 29 predicted proteins | sample BONcelFGM3001E15_FD_206769 | JGI IMG/M metagenome (GOLD analysis project Ga0351881, IMG submission 206769) | Enriched cells from coal bed in the Powder River Basin, Montana, United States - BONCAT cells FGM rep3 HSBNCT.FGM.300.1.E15 ...
ACAACAAGCTCACCCGAGGTTGCATCAATAAGCCCAGACGGCGTTGCAACAGGGCTTGCTGCCGGTACCTCAACGATTACGGCAACTTACGGAGGTACTTCCGGAACGGCAGCATTGACCGTAACCGCGACAACCCCGGCAACCCTTGTGTCCATCGCCGTTCAGCCGAACCCGGTGACGATTGTCGCCGGCACAGACCAGCAGTTCACGGCAACAGCCATCTACTCTGATGGAACATCGGAAGTCATCACCACAGGAGTAACCTGGACAACAAGCTCACCATCGGTTGCCTCGGTCATACGGAAAAAGGGGATTGCAAAAGGGCATACTGCCGGCACCACCACGATTACGGCAACGTACGGAACGCTTTCCGCCGGTGCAACAGTGACCGTAACCAAGGATAAGAAAGGCAAGAAGGACTAAGGGCAATCGGCGGTAAGCTGAACGTCCGTGTCGAATGTGTTCTCCGCGTGCGGAGAACATCAGAAAACGTGGGTTCCCGGAGATCCATGCTCCGGGAACCTTTTTAAAACCACCGCATCAGGCAAGAGAGAATGTCGGCGATACGGTCGGAAATCTGACGTAACCTTCAAAAAGAAACATCCCGTAGAAACGGGACCCCGTCTATTGCCCTTTGGATCATGAAACGAGCCTGTAAAATCCGCATCAATCAAAGGGGATTCACCATGATCGAGATGATTATGGTGTTGATTGTTATGGCGATCATGGGAACCTTTGTTGTAAGCCGGGCGACGACCAGCGGCAATGAGCTGATTGTCCAGACGGAAATATTGAAATCACACCTGCGGTATGCACAGATCAAGGCAATGAGTGATACCGACGTGAACGTGCCCGGTGGTTGGGGTATTCATTTGCCCAATAACAGTTCCTATACCCTCTACCGAGACAACACGATAGCCAATGATCCCCTTTACGGCGACATCCTCCCCGGAGAAACGGCGCAGACGCGTACCCTTCCATCCGGCATTACCGTCTCGACAAACTGCACCAACTCGACGTGTAATTTCAATGAATGGGGGTCGCCCGGCGCCGCTACCTTAACCATGACGCTGACGCAGGGAACGGCAACGAGCGTTATCAGCATTACGAGAAATACAGGATTCGTGAATTGACATTCAGGCAACGGCATAAAGGGTCCGGCTTTACACTCATAGAAATCATCATTACCATGATGATTGTCTCCGTACTGGGGACAATGATATATGTCTTCTTTTTAAAGGCTTTTTCCGAAAGCGTGACTCCCGTAACCAGGCTTAGGAATTCCGCCGGCCTCCACAAGGTTATGGCAAATATCACGGCGGATTATAACCGATATCCCAAGTGGCGGAGCGGAACCGTTTATACTTATAGTGCATTTGCGGCGACCTATGTCATTCCCACGAACTTCAACGGATATTATTACCGATTAACAACCGGTGGAACAAGCAGCGCTCCGGGTTCTGAACCTGCCTGGCCGCTGAGCAGCGGCGCGACCGTCAACGATAATGGCATTATCTGGACGTGGGGCGGCCGTCTGCGGACGATCAAGCCCCTGACGACGTTACAGGGTCAAATCGGGGCGGAGGATTCCGTTCAGACGACCAACGACTATGGGAAAAACCCGGATGGGACATACACGAAATACACCGTCGTCAAGAACCGGTTCATTCAGTTCAACGCTTCCGGCAATGAAATCGCTGACGCCACCGCACTGAACATTTTGAAAGTGACACTACAGAATGAAACGGGGGAAACCATGACGTCCCTGTTCTTCTCCGATTGAGAGATCATCATGAAAAAAGCCTTTCGGAATCAGTGTGGATTTACATTCATTGAAGTCATTATGGCGATCGTCATCGTTTCGATCATCAGCGTTCTGGCGGGGATGGGGCTGATTCAAATTACCAATGCCTATGTATTTGCGAAGAAAAATGCCGTTGCCGCCGAACAGGCCCAGATCGCCCTGACGCGGCTGACAAAAGAACTTTCGGCGATCCAATCCATCGACCACAACGCCCCGGCAACATCGGCGACATCAATTAAATATATGCGGGCGGGGATATGGCATACGCTGACCTGGGGGGGGGGCGGATCAGCCGATCCTGCTTGACGGGGACATCCTCATGGACAAGGTGAAAGCCTTCAACCTGTCCTATTACAACATAAATACTGTGTCACCGCCATTCACGATGAGCCTTCTTGCCATAAACCAAAGGACGGCGGTGATCCAGATAACAATAACGGTTAACGTGTATGCCGACACCCCCATCACATTTATAGACCGGGTGGTCATTTAACCGGTGGAGACCGTATGATCAGCTTGAACCAAAAAGGAACTGTTCTTCTGTATGCGGTGATTGCCATGACGGCAATCTCCGTTCTCGGAGCAGGAATCTATTTTTTGACGAGCACATCCACGTTCGGCGGCCTGAGGGCGAATCAGCAGAATCGTGCCTATCAACTCGCCCTGGCCGGGAAAGACTACGCCCTGACCAAGAATCTGGGAGATGATACGGCATTTAAGTATCCGAACGGATTCACCTTTGCAGGTGGAGATAAGTTCAAGCTTGCCGTCAGCGGCGATACGATCACATCAACAGGTATCGTCAACGAAGGCACGACCTACGAGGCCCGGCGCACGATCACGGTCACGAAAACGGGGTTTGCCTCTCAGGCCGGCACATCTTTTGCGAAAGATATCGCTGCGATGGGTATCATCCAGCCAACAGGCGCGCCCAGCGATTTCATCAGCAAGACCGATACAGCGCTGTCCTTGGGCAAGGTCGGTTCTTCTTATCAGAGCACATTCGGCGCCGTGGTCTATTCCGGCAATGCAGTCCAGGGAAACTGTGTCGGCGGCAAATGTGAATTCGGTTCGGGATTCAGGGGGTTTTTTGTCTTTCAGTTTGCCGCCGGTTCAACGGGCGACGGATTCACCTTCGCTTTCTTCAACGGCAACAATAACACCTCAAGTTCCGTGGGGGGTTATTCGGGTTCGGGAGAACTGATGGGATACGCCGGCGATTCCTGGGTCAGCGGATCGTATTACCTGGACGGACAGAACGGTCGTGGCATTCAGCCCCCCAAGGTCGCCGTCGAATTCGATCCCTATGAGAATGCAGGCACCGGGTGTTTTTCGGGACGCAACGATGGAAGCCTCAACCACATGTCCCTGGTGTTCTGGGGAAATAATACGACCGAGTGTGGTACATCACCTTCTCCTGTTGGCAGATATACCTTCGATGATAACATACACGGTGCAGGGACGAATGGCGCAGAGGATCCTAAAAATGGTTTAAGAGCCAGTCAACCCGGGGGCAGCGCGTGCAGCTATTTCAACGGGGTCAACTTGTGCGGTGGCGGGACCTTGACCTGGCCGAGCAACTGGTTGCTCAATACCGTATTCCGGAACATATACGCGTTCCGCATGGAGGTTCAAAGAAAGCTTACCCCTGAAGCCAGCGGTAATTACCAGTATCGGATTAAGGCCTGGATCAAGCAATGCACTTCCGGAGACCCGACCTGTGCTTCAGACTATGCCGAAGACGCTGCCTATCTGAATACCAAGCAGGATTACACGGCTGACAATCCCACCCTTGACAGAACGATTGAGATCAGTTCCGCATATCACGACCGGTTCGATACGATGTTCTTCGGCTGGACCCTCGCGACAGGCGGTGCGACTCAAAGTGTCAACATCAGCAGATTCAGGATGAATTTCTTAAAATAGGGGGACCGCGACCCTGTTTCCCTCCGATTTCAATGACTTATAGATTTCACCCCGGCGGCCGGCTTTGAAGATGAACAGGAGTTCTTTATCCGCCCTGAAAAGGATTCGGATCTTGCCGACCCTCAGTCTGTGTTCGTGTGGATAGGGGGAGAGTCGATGTGATAGGGCAACTGAAAATTGCCGGCTACGATTCCCGGTACGGTAATGTCTTCATCAAGAGATTCCCAGCGCAAGGCATAACCATTCAGGCGAAGGGTTACCTCCTTCAATTTTTCTTCCGGGGCCGTGGCAAGAAGCTTAAAACGACTGGCCGGGAAACCGATGATCCGTCCGTCTGTTAGCTCAACATAAATGATCCTGTTCTCTGTCCATGCCCTGATGGCAGCGGGTTCGACTGATTCATTTTTCACGGCTAAAGTACTCATGGAATCTATCCTCCAAAAAGTCGCGGTATTCGAAAATGATCCGTTCGATTTGACGCAGGTTTTGCGGTGAAAGACCCTTGTTACGTGCCAATCGGATCGGATCAATCCAGAATTTGCATTCGCCGTCCGGCGTTTCGACATGGATATGAGGTGGTTCGTTCCCTTCGTCAGAGTAAAAATGAAATCTGTATGATCCTAATTTCATTGCTATCTTCATGGTGTATGGTAGTCTCAATGACTGCGGGTGTCAAGCGCGGAATTTGCTGACAGGGGGGACAGCCGCCTGTTTCCTGATGAATATTTTTCTTGACGGTGGCGCATGCGGGGCGTATAACGGGCGCATCATTCAGGACGGGAGCAGGGGGGCATGCCGATGCAGAAGGGCAAGGTCAATATTACCATGGATCAGGATTTGATTGAGTACGCGAAGTCTTATGCGGAAGAACAGCGGACGACCGTCTCTGAAGTCTTCACGCAATTTGTACTCAATCTCAAGAGAGTCCGGGAAGATGATCCTACGGAAATCATCATGGCGGACCCGGCCTTCAGGGACAGCCTTCTGGAGACGATATCGAGAATCAGAACCGGAGATATGAAATGGCGTCGCTATGAAGAGGTCTTTTAATGGAAGTCCTGTTCAGTGACTCCTTTGTTGCGTCGCTGAAGAAGCACGCCGCTTTGAAAAGCGCCGTCCGTAAAAAAGTGGATATGATTATCGCAAATCCGGTTCGGATGGGAGAACCACTGAAGGGAAATTTCAGAGGTTATTACAGTTGCCCTGTAAAAAAGAATTTCATCATCATTTATCTGTATTGCATGAGTTGCCGAAGGAAAAAGGATCAGGAAATCGTTCTTTGTCATGATTGCGCGACCTGCGACGACGAAATGATAAAATTTATTGCGCTTGGTCCTCATGACAAAGCTTACCGGAAGGAATAGAGGGAAAATTGGGGACGGCCGCCTGTAGCCGCTGCGCAGAATCAGGCCGTTGTTGCAATGGCAATTTTTTGTTTATCTTATTCGTAAAAAAGTGTATAGGTCCCGCTCAAGTAAAAACAGGCTCTACGATCGATGAGAGCAAGACAAAAAAATTCCGCCGGTGCTCATGGCAAAGAAAATTACGCTGCGCGAACAGATTGAAAGCAACGGCCTGGTTCTGATCGCCCTGATGATGGTTCTGATCTTCTGGGTGTTCGACACCCTCGCATCGGGGCCTTTCCTGACCCGTGCGGCCATTGCGGTGCTGGTCCTTGTTTACGGGTTCTTTACGCAGGGACTGATCAATTCCCGCAAGCAGGCCCTGGAGGAAAAGGAGCGGACCCAGCAGCAATTGATCCAGACCGAGAAGCTGGCGGCTCTGGGCGCGGTGGCCGCGGGCGTGGCCCACGAGGTGAAAAATCCGCTGGCGATCATCGTTCAGGGCGTGACCTATCTGCAGAAGGCCCTGAAGAATGACGAAAAGCTCGTGGACGTGGCGGCACGGATCGAAAAGTCCGCCCTGCGGGCCGACAACATCGTCAAGGCGCTGCTCGGCTTCGCCCGTCAGATTGCCATCAAGACGGAGGAGGCGGACATTGTGCCGCTCATCGACGAGACGCTGCTGCTGGTCAATCATCAGATCAGCCTCAAGCGCATCCGGGTGGAGAGGCGCTACGCATCCGGCCTGCCGCAGGTTGTGATGGACATCAGCCAGGTCAGGCAGGTTCTGATCAATCTGTTCATGAACGCGGTCCCTCCCAGCACAGAAAGATAGATCACGATCGTCCGGCCGCGACGCTGCCCGGGGCGAAGCCTTTGTCCTTGCCCCCGCTGAAAAAAAGCGCCGGAAAGCGTTTTTCCTTCAAAATCCCGTCTTCCCAAAAGGCGATCCGTGTGGGCGTCGATATCGGCCATGAGGCGCTCCGGATGGTCATGATGGAAAGGCCGTCTCCCAATCAATGGGCCTTTGCGGGTTATGAGTCGATACCGCTGACCCGCGAAACCCGCAAGGGAACGCCTGAATTCAGCAATCTGCTGAAAACCGAACTGACGCGCTTTTGCGGATCCCGGAAAAACATCAGCATCTGGGCGATCATATCGGCGGCCAGCGTGAATGTCCGCCATATCAAGATCCCGAAGGTGGCCAAAAGCCAGGTTGACAATGCCGTTTTCTGGAGCGTAAAAAAAGAGGCGCCCTTCAATGAAAAAGAGACGCTTCTGGATTTTGAAATTATTGAGGAAGTCGTGGAGGAGGGGGTCCACAAGTGGCTGGTCATGGCTTACCTGGCGCCCATCCGCGAAATCCAGCAGCTCAGAGACCTGTTTTCAAAGGCCGGCCTGCCTCTGACCGGGATCTCCATCGTTCCCTTTGCCGTCCAGAATATCTTCCGCACGGGATGGGTTCCGGCGTTAGAGGGCAATGTGGCCAGTCTGTTCATCGGCAATGATTTTTCCCGCATCGACATCTATTCGAGGGGGAACCTGATCATGACCCGCGGGATCAAGGCCGGCATCAACAGCATGGTCGAATCCCTGCAGGAGGCGCTGATGGACCGCAGCCGGGATGCGGCCGGCGGGGAGCCGGAAACGGCATCCCCGGTGGACATGAGCGCGGCCCGGAAGGTCTTGTTCAGCCTCAGTCCCGATTCGGCCCCCCTGAAGGCGCAGGACGCCGGATTCGATCTTTCGGAAGACATGAAATTCGCGATCATCGCGCCCGCCCTGGAGAGGCTGGTCCGCCAGGTGGAGCGGACCTTTGAACACTTCAGCGCCCATGTCGACAAGGACAAGGTGAGCAAGCTGTTCGTCACCAGCGCGATGAATGTCTATCCGCCCATGATTGCCTATGTGGGCGAACAGCTTGGGATTGAAGCCGACCTTCTGGATCCCTTCTGCAATGCCGTGTCGACCTACGATGCAGAGTGCAGGGAGATCGGCCTTTCCGAGAGAATTTCACTGATGCCCGCTCTGGGCATGGCGCTTTCCGATAACGCCCATACGCCGAACCTGTTGTTTACCAACAAAGACAAACAGCGGGTGGTGAAATTGGCCCGCGTCAATCGCATCATGGTCGCGGCTTCCGTCGCGGCGGTCCTGGCGGCAATGGTTATTTTTATCTATGAATTCGGAGATATAGAAAAAAAGAGAGCGGAGCTGGCGGGCCTCAGGAATCAACTCGCCCAGTATCAGCCGCGCATCGATAGGCAGGGCATCCTTGGCATGGCCTCCGCGGCCAGGGCGCAGAAGTTTTCGTCCGGGGCCTACAGCGAGCGCTACCGCGGCATGGCCGTGATCGGCGAGCTGTCGGCCATCACGCCGGCAAATGTCCGGCTGATCAGCCTTAAAACAAATTTCGGCGCTCTGCCGGCGGATCAGGGCAAGGCCCCCGATGCGGCGACGCCCGCGCCGGCGGAAAAGAAGGAGGCGGCAGCCGGCGGGAAAGCAGGCGATGTGACGCTGGACGGCATCATTGTGGGCCATCGCCGGACCCTCGAATCCTCGCTGGCCGCATACATGATGCAATTGCAGTCTTCTCCGATTTTCCGGCAGGTGATCATCCAGAGAAACAGCATCGAACGGTTCCAGGACAGGGACACACTGCGGTTTACCATCAACATGAAACTGGCTTGAGAGAGGACCATGCCCCTGAACGCCCTTAAACTGATTTCGAAACGGACGATCGTGATCTATCTTTCTGTGCTGGGAGGGACCGCGTTGATTATTGCGGGCGGCATCATTCCGGTGCAGCGCTATGCCGCCGGTCTGGACCGCCAGATCAAGGACGTCCGTTTTCAGTTGGAGGAGCAGAAGAACCTCCAGCCGATCTATCAGGTGCTGAAAACGAAAAGCCAGGCCGGCACGGGCCGTGTTTTGCCCACTCCCGCGAAAAGCAGGCTTTCCCGGGACCGGATCGCCATGGTTTCGCCCACGCTCAGGAAAATCGCCGCCGACGCGAACATGGATCCCCTGTCCGTGACGCCGGATGTGAGCATGCTGGCCGGCCATCCCGGCCATCTGCTCGTACACAGCGTGGTGAGGGGAGAATTTTATGATTTTCGCAAATACCTGATCGGACTGGGAGAGTTGCCCTATCTGGAGCGCATTGAAGAGATCGATATCCAGCAGAATCCCGATGTGATGGAGTTCAAAATGAAAATCTGGCTTGCATTGGGTTCATAGAACATGCCGAAACTCAAGACAAGAGAGATCATTATCCTGGCCGTCACGGTTGTGGCCCTGCTTTACGGCGGATACGACTTTTTCTTTGCGAAAGGCAATAAGGCCGTCACCGTCGATGCCACAAAGAGCATGGCGGAGCTGCAAACGTTTATGACCGAGATGACCGTCGTGCTGGGAAAGGACACCCCTTCGCCGGTGGACGCCCACATGATCAGGCGTTCAGAGGCCGCATGGGTGCGCGATCCCTTCTACAACCGGAAAGCCGAAAGGGCATGGGCCGTGGCCGGAGAGGCCGCGCAGGCTGCGGGAACCGCCGCGCCGAAAAGTTTGTTCAGCTATACGGGGTATGTCGAGGCCGCCAACCGGCAAATTGTGGTGATCAACGGACATGAATATGTTACAGGTGACGCCCTCGAGGTTGAGGGCTATGTCCTGAAGGCGGTCTATCCCACGCGGGTCAGCATCTATAACAGGGAAACCCGCCGGACGATAGACGTCCCCTTGCAGGAGTAGGAACTAAAGGGAGGAACTGCCTTGAATCACAGGGAAAATACGACACGATGCCTGTCTCTGAGCTGCCTTCTGGCGGTGATGGTGGCGATCGCCGGCTGCGGCGGCGACAAAGGCCTCAAGAAGGACGCTTTCTTTGACAAATGGCAGACCATGCAAGAGACGTCGCAGGGCCATTCCCCGGTTTCCAAACCGCGCGCCATCGATGTCAGGGACATCATTGCGAAGGGCGTTTCCGATAAAGCGGAGGAACCGCAGCCGGCCGTCAGCAAGCGTCTTCCGACCGATGTGATCAGCCTCAAAATGCGCCAGGCCGATGTGAAGTCGGTCCTGCGCTCCCTGGCCCTCGCGCTGGGGATCAATATCGTCATCAAGAACGAAATCAAGGGGGAAATCAGCGTCGATTTCAAGGGTGTTCCCTGGGATCAGGCGTTCAAGAGCATCCTGGGAACCCAGGGCCTGGCCTATGCGTGGGAGGGGGACGTCCTCCGGGTCATGTCCATCGAGGATCTGGAGCGGGATGTAAAACGAAAGACGCAGGAGATGAACGCCCGCTGGATGGAGCCGCTGATAACGGTCGTGACCTCCATCGAATATGGAAAAGCCAAGGATATCCGTGATAATCTTCAGGATTTCCTCACGAAGGACAAGGACGGCAAACCCCTCGGTTCAATCAGGGTGGACGAACACAGCAACGCCCTGATCATTTCCGCCATCCGCAGCGATCTGGAGCGCATGATGGCGGTCATCGAAAAAATCGACAAGCCCACCCGCCAGATCCTGATCAAGGCGAACATCGTGGAGGCGACCAAGGACACGGCGCGCAATCTGGGCTTTCAGTGGGGCGGTCTCTATCGAACCCTTTACGAGGGCAAGGATATCTATGTCACGCCCGGCGGGTCCACAACGGTCGGCACCGCACCCGCCGACCCGACGGGCGGCAGATACACCCCCACATCCGGCACGCCGGGACTCTCCGGCCAGGGCTACGGCATCAATTTCCCCGCCTCGGCGGCGGCGATGGCCGCGGCCGGCGGTGCAGGGTCGCTGGGCCTGCTCATCGGGACCATCGGCGGCAACATCCTCGAGGTGCAGTTGCAGGCCCTGCAGAAGGACGGCAAGATCAACATCCTGTCCAGCCCGTCCATCACGACGCTGGATCACCAGATGGCCTATACGGAAAATGGCGAAAAGGTCCCCTTTGTTTCGACCAGCACCTCCGGCGGCGTCACCACGCAGGACGTGAAATTCGAAAACGCCGTCCTGCGGCTGGAGATCACGCCCCATGTGATCGGCGACAACAACCTGAAAATGTCGATCCACATCAAGAAAGACGAGGTGGACCCCACGGGACGCAATGTTCTCGGGAACCCCTATATCTTCAAGAAGGAAACCAAAACGAACCTCATCGTGCGGGACGGCGAGACCATCGTGATCTCCGGCCTGACCAAGCATCGGGCAACGTCCACGGAGGGCGGCCTTCCCTGGTTGAAGAACATTCCCGGGCTGGGCTGGCTCTTTAAATCGACGGGAAGGGCGGAATCCATGGAAGAGGTGCTCATCTTCATCACGCCGACGATCCTGCCGCCTCAGGTCGCAGCCGCCTCGCCGGCCGTGACGGAAAAGCCATTGGAAGAAGCGCCGGCAGCGGTAACACCCGGAGCGCCGACGCCCGGCGGGAAAACGCAATAGGGGCGAACCTGCAAACCCCGCATGCCCCGTGAGGCCGCAAAGCATGGGGAGGCTTTTTTCACGCAAGGCGGCAAGGTGAAACGTCCGCAGGATGTTCAACGGAATCGTGATCTATGGAATATTTCAGGATATTGAATCTTCTCAGGGAGCCCTTTTCCAATTCTCCCGAGCCGGAGTTCTTCTATCAATCCCCCAAGCACGTCAACTGTCTGCAGAAGCTGGAACTGGCCATCCGTCTGCGCCGGGGGCTGAACGTGGTGATGGGCCATGTCGGCACGGGCAAAACCACCCTTTGCCGTCATCTGATCCGTCAGTTTGCAGCGGCCAATGAAGAAGCCGATGCCGTGGAAACGTACCTGCTGATGGACCCGGCCTTCAGCACCCCCCAGGAATTTCTGACCACCATCGCCATCGCCTTCGGCATCGCCGGGAAGCGCAAGCGCAAGAGCGCCGCCGATTCGGACCCGAGCGAATGGCAGATCAAGGAGCACATCAAGACCTTTCTTTACAAGAAGGGTGTGGATGAAAAGAAGATCGTCGCGCTCATCATCGATGAAGGCCAGAAACTGCCCGATTTCTGCATGGAGATCCTGCGGGAATTTCTCAATTATGAGACCAATGAAAACAAGCTGCTCCAGATCGTCATTTTTGCCCAGGAAGAGCTGCGGCTCACGCTGATGCGGCTGCCGAACCTGGCGGACCGCGTCAATCTGCTCTACCTTCTGGAACCCCTGAATTTCAAGGAAACCCGTGAGATGATCCGGTTTCGCATCGCCCGGGCCGCGGAGCCGGAACAGGCCCCGTCGCTCTTCACCTGGCCCGGACTGCTGGCGGTCTATCTGGCGACTCGAGGTTATCCAAGGAAAATCATTACCTTATGTCATCAGGTCATGCTGGCTCTGATCATCAAGAATCAGTCCCGCGCCGGCTGGCTGCTCGTGCGTTCCTGCTCCGCCCGCCTTCCGGAAACGGGCAGATTATGGCCGGCCTGGCGGCTTCGCTGGATTTCCGGCATCGTGATCGCCCTGCTGGCGGTGCTGATGCTGGCCCTGTTGGCGCCGGTTCAGACAAATTCCGAGAAGAAACAGGATGTTGCAAAGCAGGAAGCGCCGGTCCCGGCGTCCGCTGCCGCCCAGCAGGAGGCAAAACCCGCGGCGCAGGCCACCCCGCCGCCGCCGGCCGTCAGCCCCCAGGCGGCGGTCCGGCATCCGCAGCCGGATTTTCTGGGCAAGGTGGCCCTGAAAGACGGCCGGACGGTCTGGTGGCTGCTGAACGACTTTTACGGACAGTATGATCCGGATATCTTCAGGTCCGTCGCCCGGGCCAATCCGCAAATCAAAAACCTGAACCGGGTCAGCGCGGGCGAGGCGATCCGGCTGCCGGCGATCCCCGCCCGGGGCAATCCGCTGCCGGCAGGACCCTTCCTTGTCCGGCTTTCGGCCTCCGGCAATATCGAAGAGATCTACGAGCGTTACCGGACCTTCAAGCCGTCCGTGCCGGACATCCGGTTTCTTGTCTATTGGAATCCGTCTGAGGATGTGGTATTCAGCATCGTCATGAAAAACGGCTATCCCGATGAGGCGTCGGCCGGCCGGGCGCTGGCCGCCCTGCCCGCCGGGCTGACCACCGGGGCCGGAATACTGAAGGATATCAAAACGGACACGGTATTTTATACGCGATGAGAGTCAAGAAGAAATTGGGCCAGATGCTGACCGAGGCGGGCCTGCTGACGGAAGAGCAGCTCAAGCAGGCGCTCGTCGAGCAGGGCAGGGCCAATCAGAAGCTGGGGCAGTTCCTGATCCGCAAGGGGATCGTGGGCGAGCATCAGATGGTGGAGATGCTCAGCAAGCAGTTGAAGATCGAAAAATATTCTCCCGACAAGTATCCCCTCGACGTAAGCCTGGCCCAGATCCTCCCGCTGGAATTCGCACAGAAATATCAGGTGGCCCCTTTGAGAAAAAGAGGGCGCCTGCTCACCGTCTGCACCACGGACCCCCTGGACATCAATGCCCTGGACGCCATTGAAATGCTCACCAATTCCGAGGTCGAGCCCGCGGTCGCCACGGAACGGGAGGTCATTCAGCTCATCACCAGCATCTACGGGGTTCAGTCGGGTCTCGGGACCATGCTGGAAACGATGGAAATCGATGTCAAGGCGGAAGCGGCGACGGACCCCGAAGAGTCGGACGTTCAGGTGTCGGCCCTTCAGGACATGGCCGGCGAGGCGCCCGTGATCCGCCTGGTCAACACCATTTTCGCCCAGGCGGTCCGGGAGGGGGCCAGCGATGTCCATATCAGCCCCCAGCAGAACAGCGTGCAGGTCCGCTTTCGCATCGACGGCAAGCTCCACGATGTGCCGGCGCCGCCCAAACCCTTTTTCCTGCCCATCGTCGCCCGGATCAAGATCCTGGCCAATATGGACATCACCATTTCCAGGACCACCCAGGACGGGCGGTTCACGCTGAAAATGGACCGGAAGGAAATCAACGTGCGCGTTTCCTCCATTCCCACCATCTACGGAGAGAACATGGTGCTCCGGCTTCTGGATACCAGCGGCGGCGTCTATTCGCTGGACGGTCTGGGCATGGTCAGGTCCGACATCGACAAGATCCAGTCCATCATCAACCGGCCCTACGGCATGATTCTGAGCACCGGCCCGACCGGCAGCGGCAAAAGCACGAGCATTTATGCCATTCTGAACGAGCTCAACCGACCGGACAGCAATATCATGACGCTCGAAGACCCGGTGGAGTACCGGATCGACAACATCCGGCAGGTCCAGCTCAACCGCAAGGCGGGCATGACCTTCGCCAGCGGCCTGCGGTCGATTCTCCGGCAGGACCCGGACATCATCATGCTGGGCGAGATCCGCGACCCGGAAACAGCGGCCATCGCCGTGCAGGCCGCGCAGACCGGGCACCGCGTGCTCAGCACCGTGCATACCAACGACGCGGCGGGCGCGATCAGCCGCTTCCTCGACATGGAGATCGAGCCCTTCCTGATCTCTTCGGTCCTGCTGGCCACCTTTGCCCAGCGCCTGGTCCGGACCATCTGCCCCTATTGCCGGGAGCGGTACCAGCCGCCGCAGGCGGCGCTGATCTCCGTGGGGCTCGATAAAGCTGAAAACGGCACCTTCATGCGCGGGCGAGGCTGCAACCAGTGCCTGAATACGGGATACAAAGGCCGCACCGGCATTTTTGAGGTTTTGATCAACGACGAGATGATTCAGCGCATGATCCTGGAAAAACGGTCGGCCCAGGAGATCACCTTCGAAGCGAAAAGGAACGGCAAGCTGCGGTCGCTGCAGGAAGATGCAGCCGCCAAGGTTCTGTTGGGGGTCACGACCCTCGAAGAGGCCGCGACCGCCGTCATGATGTGAGACAAGCCATGCCCAGTTTTTCCTACAAGGCGTTCAATGCAAGCGGCGGCTCCGTCTCCGGCGTCGTCGAGGCCGATACCGCCGAAATGGCTGCGGAGCAACTGTTTTCGAAGGGATATGTCCCTTCCCAGGTCCAGGAGCAAAAAGGCGCCTCCGGTTCGGGGTGGCTGTCAAAACTCCAGAGATTCGGGGAGAAGGTGTCCTCGAAGGATCTGATTCTTTTTACCAAGCAGTTCCGGTCCATGATTCACGCCGGGGTTCCCCTGATGCGGGCCTTCCAGGTCCTGGAGGCCCAGACGAAAAATGCCGCCCTGAAGCGGGCCATCGGCGATATTTCCAGGAGCATCAGGGAGGGGTCGAGTCTGAGTACGGCCATCGAGAGAAGCGGCCGCATCTTTACGCCGCTCTATTACAACCTGGTCAAGGCCGGCGAGGTCAGCGGCAATCTTCCGGAGGTTCTGGCCCGGCTGGTTTACATTATCGAGCATGAGGCCAAGATCAAAGCGGACATCAAGTCCGCCCTGCAGTACCCCATGATGGTCACCATCGCCCTGGTCATCGCCTTTGTGGTGCTGCTGACCTTCGTCATCCCCCAGTTTGCCAGCATGTTCAGCAAGGCCGGACTGACGCTGCCGCTGCCGACGAAGATTGCCATGGGGATGCACCAGTTCCTGGCCACCTACTGGTATCTGGGCGTGGGCGGCCTGATTCTCATGGTGGCCGGTCTGCGATATTTTTTCAAGACCAATCGGGGACAGTACATAAAGGATGCGATGATTTTGCAGATGCCCATTGTCGGCCAGCTTTTCGTCAAGGCCATCATGTCACGTTTCGCGAGTATTTTCGCCATCTTGCAAGCCAGCGGCGTACCCATCATGGTCTCCATGAAGGTGCTCTCCGGCGCCATCGGCAACCGGGCCATCGCCGGCGAGTTTGACCAGATCCGCGGGCAGATGGAGGAGGGAAAGGGCATCGCGGTTCCCCTGAGCCGCGCGAAATATTTCACGCCCATGGTCATCGACATGATCGCCATCGGGGAGGAATCGGGAAACATTGAAGAAATGCTCAACCAGGTTTCCGTCCATTACGACGATGAAGTGGCCTATGCCGTCAAGGGCATGTCCGACGCCATCGGCCCGATTCTCATTGTGGGACTCGCCGCCGTGGTCGGCTTTTTCGCCCTGGCGATTTTCCTGCCCATGTGGGACATGACCAAATTGGCAAAATAAGCATATGACGAAAAAGAGAAAACAGTTCCAGATCAGCCTCTATATCATCATTCCCTTTATTTCCAGCGGCGTCGCCCTGCTCTGGGTCCTGCTGACGGACCGGGTGATCACGAGCATGCGGTCTTCCTACGAATCGCCATGGACTTTTTTCGGGTGGGAAGTGGCGGTGTTTGTCATGACCTACCTGTTGAGCCTGCTGGTCACGTGGCTGATGCTGGAGCCGGTCAGCAAGTTCATCAAGCAGGCCGAGAGCATGCCCGTTTATCCCAGGACGCCCTCGGAAAAGGAAGATCCGAAGCCCCTGGACAATATCGCCCATTATTCCAAGGTCTTCGAACAGGTAGCCTCGATTTTGAGCAAGGTCGAGGCCCGGGAACTTTTTCCCGGCATGATCGGCCAGAGCATGGTCATGCGCGGGATATTCACCCAGATCCTGAAAGTGGCCCGGACGGACTCCACGGTGCTGATCTCCGGTGAGAGCGGCACGGGGAAGGAGCTGGTCGCCGCCAGCCTTTATGAGCACAGTTTCCGCCGGGGCAAGCCCTTTATCAAGCTCAACTGCGTCGCCATTCCGGAAGGCCTGCTGGAGAGCGAACTCTTCGGCCACGAAAAGGGGGCCTTTACCGGGGCGACCGCCCAGAAAATCGGAAAGTTCGAACTGGCGGACGGCGGAACGATCTTTCTGGATGAAATCGGCGACATGCCGCTGGCCACCCAGGCCAAGCTGCTGCGTGTGCTGCAGGAAAAGGAGTTCGAGCGCGTGGGCGGCAGCCAGACCATCCGGGTCGATGTGCGCTTCATTGCCGCCACCAACAAGAATCTGATCGAGATGGTCAAGCAGGGGACCTTCCGGGAGGATCTCTATTACCGCCTCAACGTTTTTGCCGTCTCGCTGCCGGCGCTCCGGGAGCGCAAGGAGGACATTCCGCTGCTGGCCGCCCATTTTCTGGAGCGGATGGCCGGAGGCCAAGTCAAGCTGACCGCCGAGGCCTTGCAGGTTCTGACGGCCTACGCCTGGCCGGGCAATGTGCGCGAGCTGCAGAACACCCTGGAGCGGGCCGCCGTTCTGACGGATTCCGGCGCCATTGAGCCCCAACTGCTTGCCCTCCAGATCAGCAGCGATGTGCCGCCTCAGGTTTTACAAAATCAGGATTCGGCGCTGGCAAGGTCGATTGACGAACGTCTGGATGAGGTGGAAAGAGGACTCATCATCGAAGCGCTGAGCCGTTCGGGCGGCGTCCAGGTCAAGGCGGCGGAAATCCTCGGCATCAACCAGCGCAGTCTCTGGCATCGAATCAAGAAGCTCGGCATCGATGTGGACTCCCTGAAACATCAACAAAAAATGTAGAGAATGCATCAAAACTCGAATATTTTGCAAAATCAATGAAATTCAAGGCCTTGCAAATCAGCGTGGAAAAATGATTTCTCAGGCCCATTGCAGCCATAATAGCTCCACATATCAGATACATAAGCTGATATGGCAGTTTTTCAGTTGACTTTTAAGCCATTTTCGTACAGAGGTGGCACGGTCAATGCAGAACAAGAGGTCAAACAGAACGATGAAATTGACAAACATCGCTCAAAAATTCCCGGAAGGGTCATCAGAATAGACAGGAGGACAGGAAAATGAAAACATCATTATTGAAGAAAAATCAGAAGGGGTTCACCCTCATCGAGATCATAGCCGTTCTCGTCATTCTGGGGATCCTGGCGGCCGTCGCCATTCCGAAGTATCTGGATATGCGGACCGATTCCATCCGGAACGCAGCCCTTGGCGCCGTGTCGGAACTGAATGCCCGTGAGCGTCTGCAGCTCGCGCAAAGCAAATTGAACGATGCCACGGCAAATACGAATTATACGCCGCCTTCCTACGATCTCGGTCAGGACTGGGGCACCATTTCAACCGGAGGCATCGTCACGTTCAAGGGGAAATCGGTCATTTTCACAAAAACCGATCAGGCGAATATCAATGAACCCGCGCAATGGTCACTCACGTCCGTTTATTAGCACCATCGGTCTGTATGACGAAACGGGGTAGAAATCCGGATATGCTTTAGCGTGCATTGCCTGAAATAAAATGTTTGCGGCAGTCTGAAGGGGAATCCTATGATTCCCCTTCCTTTTTTGACGCTTTTTTACATCTAAAAAGGGCATGATAAACAAGTCCAACGGATTTGATCTCAATCTTAAATGGTCTTTTGCCGGTTGGTCAAAGATCGTATTTGCTTTTATTGCCCTTTTTGCATTGCTTCTGGCTATCTACGGCAATAGTCTGGATGGCGCATGGATATTCGATGATGAACCCAATATCCTGCAAAATAAGTATGTCCACCTGAATACGTTCTGTTGGGAGGGCATCCAGAAAACATTTTATGGCATTTATCAAAAGAGCCTTTCGCGGCCCGTTTCCTACTTTTCCTTTGGACTGAATTATTACTTCGGCCAACTCAATCCCTTCGGCTATCATGTCGTCAATCTCCTCATTCATTTTTGCAGCAGCATCTTTCTATTTTTGTTCCTCCATCACACGTTAAATCTTCCCCGCCTCAAAGCGGAATACGCCTCCGCCTCCTATGCCATCGCCTTGCTGGCCACTTTCTTCTGGGCGGCAAATCCGGTTAACGTTACGGCAGTGACTTACATCGTTCAGCGCATGGCAAGCATGGCCGTCATGTTTTATATTATGAGCATGTATTTCTATGTTACGGGAAGGACTCAGGAAACGCTTTGGAAGAAGACAAGTCTTTTGATTCTATGCGCCCTGTCTGCAGCTCTGGCCATCGGGACCAAGGAAAACGCCATAATGCTTCCCTTGAGCATCTATCTCTACGATCTGTTGTTGATTCAGGGAATAAGCAGGGAAAGCCTTCTGAAAGGCCTAAAGATATTCATTCTTCCTGCATTGATAATCGCATCCGTCATGCTGATTTTTTTTGTCGATCTCCATTCGCTTCTTCGGATTGGCGACTACGCCATCCGGCCATTTACCATGTGGGAAAGACTGTTGACGGAAACACGGGTCGTCGTCTTTTACATCTCCCTGCTTTTATATCCGGTTTCGTCCCGATTGATGCTCAATCATGATTTCATCATCTCCAAATCCCTTTTCGATCCCTGGACGACGATGGCGGCCATTTTATTCATAATTGGCTGCCTGGGGCTCACTGTTGCTTTTGCGAGAAAAAAGCCTCTCATTTCATTTTGCATTATTTTCTTTTTTTTGAACCATGTCATTGAGGGTTCCATTATTCCCCTGGAACTTGTCTTTGAGCACACCAACTATGTTCCGTCCATGCTTCTTTTCGTTCCCCTTTCCATTTTCGCCATCCATGTTCTGGACTATTTTTCCTACAGGAAAGTCTTCCAGATCACGATTGCCCTGTCGATAAGCTTTCTGCTGTTTGCCCAGGGACACACGGTGCACATGTACAATTTTCTGTTCAAACAGCCTTATCTTCTCTGGACGGACAACATCGCCAAGGCGCCGAACCTGAGCAGACCCTACAACAATCTCGGAAATTTACTCTGGAATTGGGGGTTGCATGAGGAGGCCTATCGAGCCTATGAAAAAGCCTACCAGCTTAACCGGTTCACTGTTTTGCCCATGGTGGCGTCGCCGATCAACAACATGGGGCGTTATTATTATTTTTATGGCAATTACCCGGAAGCTATGAATCACTTTCAGACGTCATTAAAGATCAACCCGGGATATCCGCTCACCTGGATGAACATTGCCCGGACTCAAATACAGATGCATGACTTGGCAGGCGCGGAAGAAACCACTCAGAAGGCCCTGTCCAAATGGCCCGCCAATGCCGAAATCCATGGTATCTGGGGTTTTATACGATTGAAACAGGATCAGGATGACGATGCCATCCAAAAAGCCTGGAAAACTTTGAGCATCGACCGTGAATTTATCGATGTCATGCGCGTACTGGGGGAGGGCTATCGGCGAAAAGGCGATGACGAGAGGGCTCTTTTGCACTGGGAACAGTATGCGGCAAAATACAGGGATCTGGAAGGCCAGCTTGCCCTGATCGACCTGTATTCAAGGACCGGGCAAAAGGAAAAACTGAACAAGGCGATTGCGCGGGTCATGCTGCTAAAAGGAGCGAAGAGCTGGAACGATCTGATCGACGATTACCTTAAAGATGCAGCCGCTTATGCCCACGTGCCGGACAAACAGGCCCTGCTGTCGGTCGTCAGGAAAAATCTCATAAAGGATTTCTGATTCCTTCCAATATCTTACGCCTTTTTTTCATCCAGCCTTTCCGCCTCCATGAGACTCACCTTCTGCGTCAGATTCTTCACCTGATCCGTCAAAAGCGAAATCTTGATCGCAAAATTCAGGGCCATGCACATCAGGAAAAGGATGGCAAAGATGAAAAGCGTCGTGGTCGGCAGAACGGCCCCGATCAGATGCGTCAGCATGAGAAGAACATCGTACCACAGAACCAGGATCAGCATGACGGCGCCCGTCAGAAGCCACAGCCAGGAATACTCTTCCTTGAGCTTCCTGTTTTTAACGAGACCGATAATGACAATAAAGATCATAAGACTTGCGACGATGGCAAACATCTTCTGCTGGACGGTCATGGCTTACCTCCGTGCCCTTCAACGGTGCGTTTGTCTTTACGGATGAGTGTAACAAAAATTGACAGGAATACCTTAAAGAAATAATAGGTTATCGTGATTGCGCCCCGGTGCATGGACCGCGCCTGGGGGTTCGGCAGCATGGCCACCGGAATTTCCTTTATTCTGAATCCAAACCGGTGCAGCATGATAATCACGTTCGCATCCGGATAGTCACACGGGAAATGATCCTCCGTGAAAAATTCAAAGACCTTCCGGTTCAGGCATTGATAACCCGAAGTGGGATCTGTAATGTTCTCACCCGTTGTCGTTCGGATAATCTGCCGGAACAGCTTGATCGCAAAGGTTTTCAGGGGGCCTGTTTCATATTGATTCGCTTCAAGAAACCTTGAACCGATGACCACATCGCATTCAAGATTTTCCACCGGCCCGAGTAATTTCGGGATGAATTCAGGTTTATGCTGTCCGTCTGCATCCATCTGCAGCAGGATGTCATAATCCTTCCCCAGGGCGTACTTATAGCCGGTCTGCAGGGCGGCCCCATATCCCATGTTGAAGGGGTGGCGAATGACCAACGCGCCGGATTCCCTGGCAATGATCGTTGTTGAATCTGTTGAACCGTCATCAATCACAACGATGTCGATGTCACAGCATGCCCTGATGCCGGCAATGACAGCGGCGATGTTCCTTTCTTCATTGCAGGCCGGAATGATGATGCATTTTTTGCTCATGATTTTCTATTCTTACGGGATCTTCTCGCAAACGACAATATGGTGAAGGCTGAAGCGCCAAAACAAAAAAGGGATACTCCTTTTCTCAAGTACTCTGAATCCATGACGTTTTATCAGTTCTTCCGCTGATTTCGGTGTCCATTGCGCTATATGGCCGGGGTCATAATACGCCTCTTTCAGGCGGAGGGTCAATATCCTTGCAACCTTAAACATAACGTCATTGGGGAACAGCATGATCAGCTTTCCCCGCGGCGCTGAAATGCGATGGATCTCCACCATCGCTCTTTCCGGATCATCGAGATGCTCGATGACCTCAAGAAACAAGATACAATCCACCGATTCACTTTTGATGGGCAGGTCGTAAAGATCTCCTCCAAGAACGTCAAGGCGATGGGCACGGCAGATCAGCAGGTTTTCCTGAAGACCATCAACGCCGATGCAGCATTTTTCCGGAAACAGATGGCCTATTTTTTCCAGGGTAATGCCTTCACCGCAACCGATGTCTGCAACACGGCGATCACGTCCGTCCATCCAGGATAAAACGATCTTGTCCCGATAATCCCAGTAAAGACGCCCAATGCCGCCTTTCTCGTATTGCCTTCGCTGGTAAAGAGGCTCCTGATGATCTTGGGCGCGGACAGGCATTGCTACTCCTTCAAGGCGATTTCTTTACAGGAAATGGCGTGCCGTCTTAAAAGGGTTTTGAAATCTTTTTTGCTGATTCGTTGGTTGTGCCTGATTTTTTTTCTTTTTGTCAGCATCTCCGGCAGGCCCAGGAAGGCCGAGCGATAAGCGCCGAAGAATGCTTTTGCGATGACCGCAAATGAAGCCTCTTCGGCCAATTTACCCGCAGCGCCCCGCCCCGTGATAATCCCATATCCCTGCAGAAAGAGCCTTTTCATGGTGAAATAGGGGCTTATCAGAATCCATTCGAGGGGGAAATATTTGATGAGTACCCACAGGCGGTTTCTTTCCACATAAAAGGCCTTCGCGGTGGAATACATGCCGGATGTTCCCGAGTACCGGTGAAAGACGACGGCTTTTGGACAATAGGCGGCTTGGTAACCTAAAAACCGCCCATGGAGACCGATATCCGCATCATCCCCATAGGCAAAAAAAGTCTCGTCAAATCCACCGACCTCATCCAACATCTTTTTCTGATAGAGCGCGGCACAGCCTGACGGGAAAAGAATCTCCGTCTGAAAATCATATTGCCCGTGATCGCGCTCCAGGCGCCCCCTGCCGCGATTAAGCCCGTCCGGATAAATCAGATGTCCCGTATTGTCAATCTCTTCACGCCTGTCATAATTCAGGATCTTTGATCCAGCCATCCCGATTCGATCATCGGACTGAATGCAATCCACCAGCCGGGCAAGCCACTCCCGATCGACTTCCGTGTCATTGTTGAGCAGGGCAACGTAAATCCCCCTTGCCCTTGCGATACCGGCATTGTTCCCCCCGGTAAATCCCCTGTTTTCAGGAAGGCTGATGACAGAGAGAAAATCCCGATAGTGCTGCTCTATAAAATCCATCGATCCGTCAGTTGATCCATTATCGACGAGAATGACTTCATAATCTGAGAATGTTTGCGCTTTCAGCGACGACAGGCATGTGTCCAGATATCGCCGGCCGTTCCAGTTCACAATGATGACGGATACCAGCGGTCTTTCGGGATCTATCTTCTGCGGGCTGTTCATCAGGGTGCAGGGCCTTTTCTATCTGAAGATACCGGATACTTTTTCTTTCAACAGTTCCACGGCCATTCTGGGGATATCCTGCCTCATGGGATGACGGATGACTTTTAACATAATCCTGATCCGTTGCATGAAGCGGACAATTTCACTTCTTCATCCAAGATAAAATGTTGAACAATCCTCTTGCATAGCTCATCAACTGATGCATGCTGTCCACGGACACAAGCAGATTGACCATATAACCCGGCCTTAAATAAAACTCCCTGTGCGCCGTTTTCAGGATGCGCTGCAGTTTTTCTTCATCCCAGTTATCCGAAAGCATCACGGGCCGTTTCAGATCCTTGTCCATGGGGTTGTGCGCGTCCACTTCCGCATACCAGCCCCTGCTGACGGCGTCATCATATACTTTTGTTCCGTAGTAGGGCGATAAAATGCTGAACTGGGCATACGTCGCCCTGATTCTCCTGGCCAGGTCGATGGTTTTCAGCGCCTCTTCATAGGACTCCACCGGTATGCCGAGGATAAAATAGGCCATGGTTTGAATGCCGGCCTGCCGGGTCAAGGCAAACGCCCTGACCGCCTGATCCACCGTCGTTTTCTTGTTGAGATAATCGAGTCCGGTCTGATTCGCGCTCTCCACGCCGTAGGCGATGATCCGGCAGCCCGCCCGCTTCATGAGCTTCATGACGTCCAGATCGACGAGATTGACCCGTCCTTCACATTTCCAGCTTATATTGTACCCCTTGCGCAGGATGCCTTCGCAGATGCCGACCACCCGGTCTTTGTTGACGGTGAAAAGGTCGTCGTAAAAGATGATCGACCTGATCCGATGAACGTTGACGATCTCATCGATTTCGGCCAGGACGCCGTCCACGCTCCTTGCCCGCCAGAGGGAGCCGGAGACCGATTTGTCGCAGAAGGAACAGGCGTAAGGACAGCCCCGCGAGGTCATCATGGTGGTGACCTGCCGGTGCTTCAGCAGGGGGTATCGGTATAAGGCATTGGGGACCAGGCTGCGATCCGGGTTTTTCAGGGCGTCGATGTCTGAAATCAGCGGGCGGTCTTCATGGATGAGGTCTTTCGAGATGACGCCGGCGATGCCTGCGCCGGTGCCACCCTCTGCCAGCGCCGCGATCAGGGCCGCCGCTGTTTCCTCCCCTTCGCCCGCCACCACGTAATCCACTTCGGGGCACTGCTCGAAGACGCCCTGGCGATAGAGGGACGCATGCGGTCCGCCCATCACGACAAACCGGACATGCGGGCGCGCCATCCGGATGGCCTTGAAGGTTGTGTCGATAACGGGCGACATGCCGCCGATGCCCAGAACATCGGGTTTTTCATCTTTGAGGTATGCGGCAAACTGCGCCCAGTCCATGTTTTCGGCAAAAGCGTCTTTGACGCGGACATCCAGGCCGGCGCCTTTCAAGTGAGCCGCCACATAAAGCAGCCCCAGCGGGGGGACGACGATGCTCTGGTATTCCGGTTTTCTGGCCGGAGGATTGACAAGTAGAATTTTCACCGATTCCAGTTTCCCATTATAGGGTCGGTTTCATGAAACGGCGCGCGCCGGGGAATGCCCGTCCGGCCCTCCATTGTATCCCTCTCGGGATCATAGGGACAGAAACCTGTTTTTTATTGACTTGAGAGCTTATGGCTGAACGGAAATTTGTTATTGCATATCGAGGAGATGAAATCAAAAATAAATTAATCATAGGAGAGAAACCTGTTTTTAATTGAGATGCGAGCCGTCGCCGGTTTTCAGTTTTTTCATGCCAGGAATATCCTGTTGCTAGAGGAATCTGTCTTTCTGATTCATCTTCCTCATGGGGTTATTTTAAACACCAGTTCCGTCCAATTGTAAGTTTTCCTTCGTCCAATTGTCGGTAGGAGCGAAATATTTTTCGCCCTTATTTCCTCTCCTCCGACCTATCCGCCTCCATGAGACTCACCTTCTGCGTCAGATTTTTCACCTGATCCGTCAGCAGCGAAATCTTGATCGCAAAATTCAGGGCCATGCACATCAGTGAAAGGAGATTGGGGAATAATAGGGACAGAAACCCATTTTTATCATGTAATATGAAAATACAACTTGCATTATGCGCGTAATTGTTCTAAGCAACCCTCCATGATAGATCGCACAATAGAGCCCGTCTTGAAAAATCTTGTTACGCAGTACCCGGTGGTAACCATCACGGGGCCGCGTCAGAGCGGTAAAACCACCCTTTGCCGCAAGGTCTTTCCACAGATGGCCTATGAAAATCTGGAAATCCCGGACGTTCGGCAATATGCACTGGATGATCCCCGCGGCTTTCTGAACCGCTATTCCAATGGCGTTATTCTGGATGAGATTCAACGGGCGCCGGATCTGCTGTCTTATATACAGGGGATCGTCGATGAGAGGCAACACCCAGGCCAGTTTATCCTGACGGGAAGCCAGCAATTAGAAGTCTTGAACAGGATCAGCCAATCACTGGCAGGACGAACGGCGCTGCTCAAGCTTTTGCCGTTGAGTCTGGCCGAAATTCAGGTGGAAGGCACGTCATCGTCCATTGACCGTCTGATCCTGAGCGGTTTTTATCCCCGCATCCATGATCAGCATTTGAACCCCACACAGGCGCTGGGAGACTATCTGGCCACCTATGTAGAACGGGACGTCAGGCAGCTTGCCGCGATCAAGGATCTGAGCCTTTTTGAGAAGTTCGTGAAGCTCTGCGCCGGGAGGGTGGGACAGATCCTGAATCTCCAGAGCCTGGCCAATGATGTCGGCGTTTCGCACACAACGGCGCGCTCATGGATTTCCATCCTGGAGGCCGGCTTTATCGTTTTTCTGCTTCCGCCCTGGTTCGGTAATATTTCGAAACGATTGATCAAATCGCCAAAACTCTATTTCTGCGATGTGGGTCTGGCCGGTTATCTGCTGGGCCTGGAAAATGAACGTCATGTCAGCCGGGACCCTCTCCGGGGTCATCTGTTTGAAAACATCGCCGTGATCGAAGCGCTGAAATATCGTTTCAACAGAGGGCTGCGAAGCAATCTGTTCTTTTACAGGGACAGCGGGGGAAATGAAGTGGATCTGATTATGGAAATGGGACCGGATCTTTTCCCCTTGGAAATAAAGGCCGCAGAGACGGTCATGCCCGCCAGTCTTAAAGGTTTAAGGAAATTTGCCGGTTTGATGCCCGAATTGCGCTGGGGGTCGGGATTGCTCTATGGGGGCGATGACGTCCAGATGCGCTCGGATGTCAGGATCTATCCGTTGACAAAAATCCACGAGATGCTGGCCGCCCTCGATTAATGATTGCACCGGCGACAATTAAAAGAACGCCTCGGGGTTGGTTTTCTTGAGCCTGTTTAGCCTGGTATCCAGCGGAGAATCGCTGGGGACGCTTCTGTAACAGCATGACGGTGGTGCCGCCTTTAAAGATAAAGGGCAGGCCCGATTCCACAAGTCCCTTAACTCCCCTTCCTTTTCCCGAACGGAGGAAATAATAGGGAGAGAAACCTATTTTTTGTAAGCATCCCCTCTTGGCAAAATAGCGATAATTTCAACGATTCTTCTGTCTTCTTGCGGTCGATAAATGATCCGCCAGTCTCCGGTTCGATAACGAAACAGTCCTTTGAGAGATCCGGTCAGCGGTCTTATATTTGTCAAGCCAAATCATACAAATGAGAAAGGTGGAAGAGCGCCTTGGTCGCAAATGGACAGCCCGGCCGCGGGGCCGTCCCTGGAAAAAATGGGTTTCCGTCCCTTTTATAATGCGGTTGTCATGGTGTCCATCGTTTGTCCTTGACATGGAAGGGGCATATTTTTATACTTCATTAGAAATCAAGTATTTCTCATCTGATTAATTATCTTTGCGGAAAGGAGGATCCTATGAAAAACATGCCGTCGTTCCTTGCAGGCTTTTTTGTATCCCTCATCATTATCGCGGCCGCTGGCTATTTCGCCTTCCCCCATTTATTAAAGGCGGGGTTGGCTGATATTAACACGGAGGTAAAAGCTCTCGACAACAGATTGCAGAAGGCCGAAGCATTTATTAAAAATGAAGAAGAGATGCGGGTCGCGTCTCATTTATCGAAGGACGCCAATGTCAGCCAGATTGTTCAGAAAATTAATGCAACGGTGACAAGATTGGCAGCTCTGGAAGATGCCGTGAGTAAAAAAGAGTCTTATTTCAAGAGGGAAACAGCAAAAGCGGAAGAGAGCAGCAAGAAAGCATCTGAAAAAATCATGGCGGACATGGGTGATCTGGCAAAAAGTGTAGAAAAGGAGGGTAAGGAAATAGAGAGGCTCAATCAGAAGATTGTCCTCGAGAGAAACATGATGCTGGTCAGGAGTCGCCTTCTCAGGGCGCGAATGGAACTTTCCCTGAGAAATCTTGATACGGCAAAAAAGGAACTGGACCTCGCCTCGGATCTCTTTACGAGTGCTGGAATTGATAAAAATCCCTCATGGAAAGAACCCTTTGAAGATATTCAGGCCAGTTTCAGAAAAGCAAAGGGAGAAATCGATCTCAATCTGCCGGCGGCAATTCAGAGGATCGATCTTTTGTGGAACGACCTGGATCGGCTTTCGAAATCATAGAACACAGCGAAATAATAGGGACAGAAACCTATTTTATTGACTGCAAGCCTTCACCGGTTTATCAACACCCCAGCCGCGGGGCTGCCCCCGGAAAAAAGGGGTTTCCGTCCCTATATATTACCTCGAAATTCCCGCTTGACGTACGGGAATTTCAAGGCAGAAAAAAGACGCCCTTGGAACCATGAAACGAGCCTGTTTTTACTCGGGTTGTGGATTTGCTTGACAAATCCCTGACTTTCGTTTACTCCTGCTACCAAAAGGGTAAAAGTATCGAAAGATTAAACCTGTTTTCATCCTGAGGCTTGGCAAAAGGAAAAGCCAATACCGAGGTAAGCTAGGAACTGAATGCCTGCCATTGGCATTCACGGGGATCAAGGAGGAACAGACTTATGAAGAATTTAATGATTCGGGCGGTAGCGCTCCACAGACTTTCGGCAAGGCTCGCAGCCGTTGTTTTGTTCGCCGCGCTTTTTTCCGCAATCCCCTTCCATACGGCATTTGCACAGACCGGGTCTTTAGCAGGCTCAGGCTGGATTCAGGGGTTTTCGGTCCTGGGAGGCCCGGCGGTGACCTGTACCGATTTCAACATCACCGGAGACGTTGGCGTTAACCTTGGCGGCACGTTCACTCAGAATAACTGCACGATTAACGGGACGATTCACGCCGGAGACACGGCCGCCGGCACGGCCTACAGCGGCTTCTCGGAAATGTACAACTTGTACGCCACGGCCGGAGGGGCGTGCGGCGTGGGAAAGACGGGTAAATCCCTCGGCGGCGAGACGCTTTCGCCCGAGATCTACTGTTTCGACGCGGCTGCGGATTTAGGGGGAACGCTCACTCTCGACGCCGGGGGCGACGCCGGTGCTGTTTGGATTTTCGTTATCGGGACCAGCGGTACGGGCGCCCTGGAGGCCACCAACTTCAATGTGGAGA
>Ga0351881_1081_pt1 | contig 24828 bp, 19 predicted proteins | sample BONcelFGM3001E15_FD_206769 | JGI IMG/M metagenome (GOLD analysis project Ga0351881, IMG submission 206769) | Enriched cells from coal bed in the Powder River Basin, Montana, United States - BONCAT cells FGM rep3 HSBNCT.FGM.300.1.E15 ...
AAACTCAAGCAAGAGAGGAACAGGACCCTCTGGAAAGAAAAAATACTGGCCCTCAAGGAGGCGGCTAACCGCCGGGAGAATGTTATTCCATATATGATTTCGGCCACCGAGGCAGGTGCCACGACGGGGGAAATGATGGGGGCCGTCCGTCTCGCTTTCGGTTATCCCTATGACCCGCTGGAAATCATTCAAGCGCCGTTTTAATTGAGGAATCCACCTATGAAAAAAGAGAAAGAAAATAAAGATCAGAAAATCAAGGTACTCATAACTAAAGTTGGTCTGGACGGACATGATCGTGGCGCCAAGGTTATTGCCAGCCTATTGAAGGAATCGGGCATGGAGGTCGTTTATCTTGGGATGTATCTGATGCCTCAGGACGTTGTCGATGCCGCGATCGATGAAGACGTCGATGTCATCGGCCTCTCCCTGCTTTCGGGCGGTCATCTCGTTTTCACGCCCCTTATTGTTGAAGAGATGAGGAAGAGGGGCTTGGATGATGTCCTGCTGATCGTCGGGGGTATTATTCCATCCGAGGACATCCAGACGCTTAAAGAGATGGGGGTCCATGCGGTCTTTCCGGCCGGCTCACTCACAGAGCCGATCGTCACATATATCCGGAACCATGTCAGGCGGTAGGTATGCTATGAGCGAGATCAGCGCAACCGAATGGGCGAAGAAAGTGAAGGCCAATGACCGGATGGCCGCTGCAAAACTCATATCAGCCATTGAAAGAAAAGAGCAGATTGCTCGCGACGTTTTGAAGCACCTTTTCGTGCCTCTTGGAAAAACAATGGTGTTGGGTGTGACGGGGGCCGCCGGTGCGGGAAAGTCCTGCCTGGTTTCTTGTCTGGTCGGATCTTACCGGAAACGGGGCAAAACCGTCGGCGTCATCGCAGTGGATCCATCGAGCCCTTTCACGGGAGGCGCGTTCCTAGGGGACCGGCTACGCATGCAGGCTCATGGGCGCGACAGAGGTGTATATATCCGCTCTATGGCATCCCGGGGCTATCTGGGCGGTCTTGCTCGTGGAGCTGTCGATGCGATGCGTGTGATGGAGGCGATGGGGCACGATGTCGTTATCGTAGAAACCGTCGGAACCGGCCAGGATGAAGTCGATGTTGCCCAGTTGGTTCAGGCGTGCCTGCTGGTTCTAACGCCAACGATGGGAGACGACATCCAGGCAATGAAGGCTGGGATCATGGAGATAGCCCAAGTAGTTATCCTGAACAAGGCTGACCTTCCGGGAAAGCAAAAGGCATTGCTGGATCTGGAGGTTGCCCTGAAAATGCGCCGTGTGGAGAAGGGGGGATGGCACATTCCCGTGATTCCCGCCATCGCCACGACTGGCGAAGGGATTGACGAAATAATAGATCAAATCGAAAAGCATCAGGCCTGGTTCAGAAAAGGCGACGGTTTGAGGCAATACGCGTTCCAGAAGGCCGAGAAGGAAAGTAGTGTGATCCTCAAAGATGAAATCGAACGTGTGATCTTCGACCATATCCGTGGGACTGGCCTCAGACGCAAGTATCTTGACAGGATCGTTGCGGGGGAAATTGATCCCTACACGGCGGTGGAGGAGGTCATGTCCCGGTTTGTCAACCCAAGCTCAAAGTTATGCCCATGATTGTTGGGTATCTTTTTAAAATGCATGCCTTGTAATATCAACAAATGGGTATCGGGAAAGGATCGAGCATTGCGTTGTCATTTGTACGCTTTTACCCGAGAAACATTATTGTTGGCTTGAGCCCATCTCAAAACTCAGGGGAAGTTATGTGTGTGATCACCTCACGGTGACAGTTATTACATGGGTGACCGCGGGCGGACCCGATGTTTGTTGATAGCCATGACGGACAGCGGAGTCATTCTGTCAGTGTCAAGACGAAAGATACCGCGTCGTCCCCTGTTTGCTTACATTAGGAATCTGATCTTACCCCGATTTAACGGACGCACCGAAAAGCTAGAGATATAAATCTAAAACTTGGAGGCCAAATATGAAAATCGCCATCGTAGGAGCGGGAGCGATGGGATCAATGATGGGTGGGTTGCTAAGAGAATCCGGGGCTGATGTTCATCTATACAGCGTAAATTTTGAGCACGTGCAAAGGATGAGACTCAACGGATTGGTTATAGAAGGGCTGGGAGGAGAAAGGACGATTCAGATTAACGCCACCACGAAGATTGATGAGATTGGAATCGCAGACCTGATCGTTATATTCGTAAAGTCCTATGACACAAGGGTTGCGGCTGATGCGGCCAGAAGAATAGCAGGTTCGCACACCTCCGTCCTTACCTTGCAAAACGGTATTGGCAATGTTGAGATTCTTGATCAACATTTTGGGACGGAACAGGTTCTTGCCGGGACCACAGATGCGGCGGCAACGATTACATCTCCAGGTAGGGTAAAACATACTGCCGAAGGTAAGATTTATATTGGAACTCTCACTGGAGAGATCTCGCTCCGGGTCAACGAGATCGTCGCCATGTTTCGGAGTGCGGGCTTTAATACAAATTCAACGGACAACGCCATGGGTATGATTTGGACTAAGCTTATTTTGAATTTAGCCATTAATCCTTTAGGGACCATCCTTCGCGTGGTCTGTAGAGGGCTTATAGATAATAATTACACAAGGGGACTCATGAAAGAAATTATTAATGAAGCGCTATCGATTGTTGAGAAAAAAGAGATAAAGCTAATTTATACGGATATGATCCAAGCGGCATACGATTTGGCGGAAAAAAATGCTGATAGCAAGAACTCCATGCTCCAAGATTTTCTGCGAGGGAAAAGAACAGAAATCGATTTTATAACTGGTGCGATCGTCAGAGAAGCGGAGCAGCTCGGCATCGATGTACCTGTGAATAGAACCTTATTATCCCTAGTGAAAGCACTGCCCCAAAAATAGATGCATTGGGAGCCCCACTACCAAGTTGATCAGGATAAGTTTAAGATGTTGCATGCTGGAACAAAGATCCATTGAAAGGGTACGCTATGATTGTCAAATCACAAGAGGCACAATGGAAAAGTTTTTTAGGCGTTATGTTTGTAGTGCTCGCGCATGGTCCGGAAACGATGATAACAAAAATGCATTATAAGGCGGAAGACAAGGTTCCTTTTCATAAACATCGCAATGAACAGAGTGGCTATGTACTCTCCGGAAAATATAGAATCATATTTGGGAGTGACAGCCAGACGATCGGTCCGGGAGATTCCTATTCGATTCCCCGTGATGTAGAACATCGGATTGAGATCATTGAACCAGGAGAAGTTCTGGATTTTTTTAGTCCGCCAAGGGAGGATTATCTATAGTCGAGTGCTGCTTATTCACTGCGGTATTTCGCAAGAGACTTGCAGAGGTAGATGTGACGGACTATTGCACAGCAAAACTTTTGAGCCGATGCTCTACGATCCCGCGTGTTAGAGTTTGCTGCCTTTGGGTAGGATTGCGATATTCTGATGGAGGATGCGTGAACGGACATCTTGGTGATCATCATTTAACCTTGAGCTTACAATGACAACCGGGAAGCACATTTTAAAATTCGGCGAGAAGATTCCACGTTAGAGAGTAGAAAATGAAAATTCTATTTGGCGCCTATGATTATGCACTGGGTGGATTCATGGGATTAATGAAGAAAGAACTTCCCCAACATGAATTTCAAGATAGCGGTCGCTGCAGAATCGAGAGCCTGAAAGGGTTTGACGTTTTGCTGCCGATTATGAACCCCGTAAGTAGGGAGCTTCTTGACAGCGGCGATTGCCTTCGGCTCATCCAGCAGTGCGGTGCAGGCTTGGAAAGTGTAGACATTCATGCTGCCCGGGGAAAGAATATCTGGGTTGCCAATGTTCCTACTGATATATCGGGAAACGCTGATTCCGTGGCCGAACTGGGCATATATCTGATGGTCGGTCTAGCAAGGGATTTTCGAAAAATGGCGCACAGTATCAAAAATAGGCAATTCGGGTTTCCGGGCCGGGCCTTGAGCGGCAAAACGGTGGGTCTTGTCGGCATAGGAGGCATTGGCCGCGCCATGGCAAGAAGGCTTAAGGCATTTGATGTTCATTTAATCGGGATCAAACGCCACAATCTTCAGGAGACGAAAGAGGATCTCGGGCTGGAATGGGTTGGAACGCCGGATGACATGAAAGAATTTTTAGGAAGAGCTGATTATGTGATCCTTTGTCTTCCAGTGACCCCTGAAAGCAGGAATTTGATTAATCAGCAGACTTTAAATGAAATGAAACAGAACGCTTTTTTAATTAATCTTTCGCGTGGTGGCTTGGTTGACCGCGATGCTCTCGAAGAAGCTCTTGCAATGGGGAAGATAGCCGGGGCAGGCCTGGATGTATTCTGGGAGGAACCGCCTGATCCTGATGATTCCATATTCCAATACAACGTCATGGCAACTCCTCATATCGCAGGTGCTACGGACATTTCTATAAGGGGTATCTTAAAGGTGGTCGTGGAAAATATCAGGAGGCTGGAGAGAGGCGAAGTACCTCTATATTTGAAAAATTGATCCTAATTATGATTGCTGAATTACAAGTTCCCGTCAAGGGAGGTGTATGTCATAGCTACATGTCGTCTCCTGATATGCCGTGAGTTTCTCGGTTTGACCTATTGAAGAGATAAGTTTTAATGAAAACGAGAGAGTGTAAGATAGACCGGGAAGCGAAGCCATGAACGGCTTCAGCAAGTGATAGATCCGCCGAAAAGAGGCAGGAATTTTTCTTGACAATGGTATATAAGTATACTAATATACTTTTAAGCTTATCTATCATTCCACACTTAAACGGATATAACATGTTTATGAGAAGTGTGGGGCCGCATGTTCTGCAGCAGATGCTATTTATGGTTATGGTGATCAAGGCTTGTGGGAAGCAAACGCCGCTGCCGGAGATATGAAGAAGAACCTGGAGATGACAGGAAAAAAACTTTAGCGCCATTGAAGGAGGATGCGTAAATGAAATGTTATGAACATCAAGCAAAAGAAGTGTTTAAGAAATTCGGGATTCCTGTTGCCACAGGTGTCGTGATAGACGATCTCGACAAGTTGGATGAGGCGGTAAAGGAGGTTGGTTTCCCCGTAGTTGTAAAATCGCAGGTGCTTGCCGGAGGAAGGGGGAAAGCAGGGGGAATAAAAGTCGCAGAGAACAGGGAGGTGGCTACTGCGGAAGCGAAAAGGCTTTTGGGTTCCGAGATCAAGGGGCTGAAGGTCAACAAACTCCTAATCGAGAAAAAGATAGACATCGCGAGTGAATACTACCTGGGAATAATAACCGATCGTGATTCCTACGGCCCCGTGGCTATCGTCAGCTCTATGGGCGGCATGAGCGTGGAGGACGTGAGCAGGGACTTCCCGGATAAAATTGTCAAACGGAACATTGATTATGTTTACGGGCTACAGGATTATGAGGCGCGAATGCTCGTTTATTCTTCCGGAATCAAGAAGGAGGATATCAACAAAGTAGTGCATGTACTCAGGAATCTTTATCGTGTGTATAAGGAATGCGACGCTGAATTGACGGAAATAAACCCCCTGGTTATTACCTCAAAAGGAGACATTGTTGCTGCGGACGGCAGATTAAACATCGACGATTCCTCTCTCTATCGCCATCCTGATCTAAAACAATACCGAGATATAACACTTGAAGTCAAACTGGATGAGGAAGTCCGGGTAAAATATGTTGAATTGGATGGAAATATCGGAATTATAAGCAGCGGGGCCGGCATTACTATGACGGTTATGGACCAGTTGATCGCGGCAGGCGGGAAACCTGCCAATTTCCTGGATGGCGGCCTGAGTCTTCTGGACAAGGCCCCGAAGGTTGCGTTGGATCTCCTGATGGCGCGCGGAGTTGCCGCTATAATGTTCAGCATGTATACTGGCGGCAGGAGCGATTTAATGGCAAAGAAATTCCGCGAGGCGATTGAATCCACTCCTACGCTCAACATACCCGTAGTCGTGAGATTTCAGGGATTGAACCAGGAAGAGGCTGTGGAAACCATGAAAAATTGCAGTTATAAGGACCTGCATATTGCCTATGACATTGATGAAGCTGCCAAATTAGCAGTAAAGCTTGCTGGGAGGGTGAAATGACTATTTTAGCAAATAAAAATAATCGGGTTATATTTCAGGGAATGACGGGGAAATGGGGACAGTACTATTCTCTGCAGATGATCAACTATGGCACAAGTATTGTGGCCGGTGTTACTCCAGGAAGGGGAGGAGAAACGGTGCACGGGGTTCCCATTTACAATACCCTTGAAGAGGCCTTGAAATACCATAAAGCGGATACGTCCATAACCTATACCCCGGCGCAGGTTACAGCGGATGCGATATTAGAGTCCATTGATGCTGAGTTAAGTCTCATCATCTGCATCGTAGAAGGAATTCCCGTTCATGACATGATGGTGGTTAAAAGAAAACTTCGCGAGTCAAAATCTGTACTCGTGGGGCCGAACTGCCCGGGAATCATAAGCCCGGGCGAATTCATTTCCGGTTTTATGCCTGCAAACGCCTTCAAGAAGGGAAAGATAGGCCTGATGTCCCGAAGTGGAACACTTACTTATCAGGTAGCCAGCCTGTTGGGCGCCGCCGGCTACGGCCAGTCTACATGTTTGGGAATAGGTGGAGATCCTATCACCGGTCTGTCTTTCGTCGACGTTCTGAAAATGTTTGCAAAGGATCCTGAAACAGAACTGGTGGTTCTTATTGGCGAGATCGGCGGCCTGAAAGAGGAAGAAGCGGCCGCCTACATTAAAGCCGAGTTTAAGAAACCGGTAGTCGCCTTTATAGCAGGCCGATGCGCACCTGAAGGAAAGACCATGGGACATGCTGGTGCAATCATTTCCGGCGGTAAGGGTACTTACCAATCGAAAGTTAAGGCATTGGAGGAGGCAGGCGTTGCGGTGGCTAGGCTTGCAACCGACATCCCGAGGGTCGTTGCGGAGAAAATGGGGAAAAACTGTTGACTTCAGTGTGTCTTGTAAAGAACGATCCCGAAGACGGAGCAGCTTGTCATAATAAAAAGTGCCACTGCCCCGGAAATATTTCTGATGGCCTGTGCTTCTGCGATCAAACCATACCAGTTCTGGCAGTCAAGAGGAGGTTCTGGTTATGATAAACAATTCTTCAAGTTCTACATGTGGCTGGCATCCGTGCGAAAAATGTAGGCGCTTGTGACGATAGGCGTTTTAGATGAAATATGGAGCAGATTTTTAAAAAGGGAATGCTTCCTGTCGATGCATACATACTATTTGTGCCACAAAGAAGGATAAGAAAAGCTATTAAAAAAAATAAAGGGAGGATTATAAAAGACATTATGACAGGTGAAGCTTTTTCGCCTTACTATTATCAGATTGCTGAAACGTTAAAAAGTCGAATTTTAAAAGGCCATTACAAATATGACGAATCGTTACCTTCTGAAAGCGGATTAGAAAGTGAATTTGGTGTGAGCAATATCACTATTCGAAAAGCATTGTCTTTGCTGGTGCAAGATGGATTAATTGTGCGAAAACGTGCCACGGGAACACGTGTTACGTATAAAGAAAAAGATAGAGTAATTATAAAAATCTCCGGGAACTTCTTAGAGTGGTATGATTCTTCTTATGAGAAATTACCATACGAGGTTGAAGTTATTGAGATTGCGATTTTGGAATGTCCTGAAAAAATAAGGACTATATTATCCCTCGGTCGGCACGAAAAAGTATGGCGCATGAAAAGGGTACGTAAAATAAATGGAGAACCTATTTCTTTTTTCGTAAATCATACCTTCCCAAAATTAATGGGCAAATTGTCTGCTGATCATTTTAAAGATAAAAGTTTCATAAAAGTCTTTCAAGAAAGATGCAAAATAAAACTCTCCTTTATAGAACAAAATATTAATGCCGTAAACGCTGATATCGATTTATCGGTCATGCTTAATACGGATTTCGGCGTCCCTCTTTTGTTTAGTGAAAGTATATATTACTCAAGCGATAAAAAACCAATTGAAGTAACACACATGTATTATCGAGGAGACAGATACACATACAAGGCAGCATTCCAGTTGGATGCAATATAGACGGTACAACGGCCTTGCTTTATGGTCGTGGGAAAACCTTATCAATTCCTTAATTGAATGTTTCGGAGGAGTAGCATAGCTATGGATTTAACAACTAAAGTTAAATTACGAGAGGTGTCACCGAGAGATGGATTTCAGTCAATATTGAAATTCATTCCCACTGAAAATAAACTGGCAATCATCGAAGCAATGGCACATTCCGGCATCAAGGAGATAGAAGCTACATCATTTGTTAGTCCAAAAGCCATACCACAGCTTAGAGATGCCTCCGAGCTTATGTCCAAGGTGCCAAGATTGCCGCATGTTAGATATGCTGCACTGGTGCCAAATTTAAGAGGAGCTGAAAATGCAATTCAAGCAGGTGCCGATCAATTGGTTGTCGTAATATCAGCATCAGAAGCACATAACGAGGCGAATGTTAAAAGAAGCATCAAAGAGTCATTGAGTGATTTAGATGCAATATTCGCATTATCTAAGAGCGAACATGTTCAAGTGACTGGTGCCATTGGGGTTGCTCTTGGATGTCCATATCAAGGAGACGTACCGGACCAAGATTATGATATGCTTATAGAGGAATATATTTCAAGAGGATCAAAACACATTATAATAGCGGATACCGCAGGTATGTCAACGCCACGAAGAGTAGAAAGGGTCGTGCGAAGAGTTCTCTGCTCCTATCCGGATATTGAATTCATTTTTCATTTTCACAATAATCGGGGAACGGCCATGGCAAATCTTGTTGCTGCTATTCAGGCAGGCGCCACGACCTTTGATACGGCGCTCGGTGGGATAGGAGGCTGTCCATCCGTCCCGCAGGCGGCGGGAAACCTGCCGACGGAGGATGTCGTGTATTTGCTCGACGATATGGGTATTGATACGGGAATCGATTTGATGTGTTTAATACCTGCCGCTCGTCTTTTGGAAAATATATTAGGATACACGCTACCGGGGCAAGTCATGAAGAGCGGTCCACGTACGCCAAAACCTCAGGGCGAAAAAATTTGTCATTGAATGATGGTTCCATAAATGTTCCTAATTGAACGCACGGAGAGGCATGAAGATAGCAAGTCGTTGAAAAAAGCTGTTCCTCGGCAACGGTCATTGGGCAGAGTGGATTCAAGGCTGTCGTTTCAGAAGGATAATTCACCAAGATAGTTCGTTTTGAGAAAACGGAGATGTACCTAAATTTTACCGTGACAGATCGGATGTTCTGATTGCGGAAAATGGTAAATGTGTCCGCTGTAAGTCTTTGCCGGGAAGAAACCAATGAAATTGTGAGGGAGGAGGGAAAAGCGACCGCAGAATACTTTGGTGGAGGATGCAGAAAGCTATTTATTAGAGGATTTGTTAGTTAGTTCTGATTTCAAAAATTTTTTCTAAAATGAAGGAGGATCAAACGATGATGCATCACAGCAGTAGGTCTAAATTTCTTGCAATAGCGATCATGACAGCGTTTTTATTGGGGACGGGGGTCGGAGTCACTTGGGCGGCGACTCGTTTGGAGTTGTCGAACCAGTTTCCTCCTTCCCACTACATTTCAAAAGGGATGGAGTTCTTCGCAAAGAAGGTGAGCGAATATTCGAATGGAGCCGTCGAGGTCAAACTCTTTCATGCAGCGCAGCTCTATAAGGATACCGAAATTGTGGAGGCGATTCAGGAGGGTTTGATCCCAGCCGGACTCGTACCGGTGAACAAGTGGTCTGGGATGATTCCGGCTGCCGACGTCTTCGAGGTGCCTTTCATCTTTACGGACCTCTCCTCAATCAAAAAGTTTCTCGATGCCGGGGCAGCGGAACTGTTCGACAATGAGTTTCAGAAGAGAGGAGCGAAGACACTTATGTGGGTGGATCTTGGGTACGTCCAGTTCTGGAACAACAAACGCCCCCTCACAAAGCCCCAAGATTTCAAGGGTTTAAAAATGAGAAGCTTCAGTAGCAGCGATGCGGACACGCTTACGACTTTGGGTGCCTCCCCGGTTGTGATGAGTTCGTCGGAAGTCTACATGGCCATGCAGCGGGGAACAGTCGATGGCGGAACAACCGGCTGGCCAGCCGCTGTTTCACGAAAACTCATAGAGGTTCAGAAATTCGTGACAGAGGCGAATTATGCCACACCGCAGTTCGTGATGCAGGCAAGCCTCAAGTGGTGGCAAAAACTGCAAAAAAACGAACAGGACGCCATTCTAAAGGCGGGAAGGGATACCGAGGAATGGATCCGACAGGCAATCGCCAAGTCCGAAGGGGACGCTCAAAAAGTAGCCCAGAAGGCCGGTGTCCAAATCCACAGCTTGAATCCTGAAAGCCGTGCGGCTTTTATGAAAGCCACCGAGCCGGTTCAGAAACGATTCATCGAAAAAAGCGGACCGCTCGGCAAGAAGCTCGTCGATATTGCAATCAGTCTTAAGTAACCGCACGGAGAAGTAGAAAATAAGAGGAGTCCCATTATGATTGCTATGCTTTTGAAGCTTCGCATGTTCATCGAACGATGCAGTAGAGCCCTTGGAGTGGTCAGCGGACTTCTCATCCTCGTGATGGGAATCATGCTCGCTTACGAGGTGGTGAGCCGGTATGTTTTCAATTCGCCTACGATCTGGGCTCAAGAAATAGCGATTTACCTTTACATGTGGACCATGCTGGCTGCTGCTGCGTACACACTTCAAGTAAAAAAGCATATCAGCGTTGATCTTGTAATCGTACACCTGCCGATCCGCGCGAGGGCGCTTTTGGAGATTGCAACCAATGCAATCGGAGTGATCTTCTGCGCCGTCGTCGTGGTGCAGGCTTATGAGATGATTGCCGCCACGTTGCAATTCGGAAAGGTGTCGGCAACGCCGCTCCGAGTGCCGTTGTGGATACCGCAGTCGGCGCTTTTGATAGGGTTCTTGCTTCTTATTTTTCAGTTTGCCTTCAACATTGTGGATCGAGTGGTTGATCTTGGAACGCATGGGCAGCAAGGGGGAGGGGCCGCATGATAAGCTTTATTTTGGTATGTTTGCTTCTTTTGTGCGTCCTATTCGCTGGCCTGCCCGTAGGGTTTGCTTTGGGAACAGCTTCCGTCGTTTTAATCGCCGTGTTCGCCCTACCGATGAAAATTGTTGCAGCCACCGTGTTCGGTTCGCTTGACAGTTTTGTGATCCTTGCCGTGCCGCTCTATGTTCTGATGAGCCAGATTTTGCTGGACGGTAGAATCGGTGACGAACTCTTCGAAGTGATGAACGTGTGGGTTCGGCACCTACCGGGAGGGCTTGCCATCGCAACGATCCTGGCTTGCGGTTTCTTCGCTGCAATCAGCGGCTCGAGCGCGGCCACTGCTGTGACGATCGGAATGGTGGCATATCCGGCGATGATGGAGAGGGGATACGACAAAAAGTTTACACTTGGGTTGCTGGGGTGCGGGGGGACGCTCGGCATCCTTATCCCTCCCAGCATTCCGCTGATCGTTTACGGTTCGATTACCGAAGAATCTGTTGGGAAACTCTTCATTGCCGGGATCATCCCCGGATTGGTGCTGACGGCGATTCTGATCATCTACGCAGTAATACGGAGCAAGATGGGAGGATTCGCTCCGATGGTGCCAGCCACTTGGAACGATCGGTTTAGGGTGATGAGGAAGAACATCTGGGGCATGCTCCTCCCGGTCTTGATCCTCGGCGGCATTTATACAGGGGCGTTCACACCGACTGAAGCGGCGGCAGTGGGCCTTTTCTACAGCTTAATCCTGACACTGCTCATCTATCGAACGCTGAAAATTCAAGATCTTCCCGGCATCTGTATGAAAGCTGTGGGGACGGCGTGCATGATTGCAATGATCATTGCCGGCGCTCTCTTATTCGGAAGAGTTATGACGATGCTTGAAATCCCCCAGAAACTGACGGAGCTCATCATCGACTGGAAACTGTCGGCTATGATGTTCGTCGTCGCAATGAATATCCTGATGTTGGTGCTGGGATGCATCCTTGAGACGGTGTCGATCATTATGCTGACCATGCCTCTGGTGGCGCCGATTATGGTGGCGCTTTCAATCGATCCCATCTGGTACGCTATCGTGCTCACGGTCAACCTTGAGATGGCGCTCATCACGCCTCCGGTAGGGATGAACCTGTACGTCATCAAAGGCATCGCCCCGGACATCCGTATGTCTGAAATTGTCAAGGGAGTCGCGCCCTTTGTTTTATTGTTGGCAGCGTTCTTGGTATTGACGATTCTCTTTCCCGCGATGAGTACTTGGTTGCCAAATATGATGAAGTGATGAGTGGGCCGAAAATGCAGAACATTTGTCACTTTTTTGAGTAGTGCGGCAGTGCTCTTTAGAAACAAGAGCTTTGTTGGGCAGCATCAGCTCACAATTAGAAAGCGTAAGTTTCCCCCAAAGGTAGGCATGTCAAAAGTAGAGTTTTCTGGCATAATACCCCCAGGAGGCTCTAATGAAGAAGGCACGATTTACGGAGACCCAGATCATCGGAATTCTCAAGGAAGCTGATGCCGGAACACCGGTCAAGGAGATCTGCCGCACCCATGGGATTTCTGATGCCACCTACTACAACTGGAAATCGAAGTACGGTGGCATGAGCGCTTCGGACTTGAAGCGCCCGAAAGAGATGGAGCGGGAGCTCTCGCAGCTCAAGCGGATGTATGCCGACATGGCCATGGAAAATCGGGCCTTGAAGGATTTGATCGAAAAAAAACTCTAAGGCCACCAGAGAAGCGCGAAGCAGTGATCTATCTGGTGGCCGAGCACCAGCTTTCGATTCGACAAAGTTGTCGTTGTGTCGGTTTATCTCGGGCGGTATTTTACCGCCCGCCAGAAAGCCGAGATTGTGATGCCGAGGTTATTGACGCCATCAACGCGATGATCGATGGTCACCCCCGCTGGGGCTTCTGGAAAACGTTCGAGGCTCTGCGGCGCAAAGGGCATGGTTGGAACCACAAGCGTGTGTATCGTGTCTACTGCAACCTTAAACTGAACCAGAAGCGCCGGACCAAGAAACGGTTGCCTCAACGATTTAAGCAACCCTTGCTGGTGCCGCCGTTGCCCAATCAGGTCTGGTCGGCCGATTTCATGAGCGATATGCTTGCTACCGGCAAACGGATTCGAACCTTTAACGTGATGGACGATTTTAACCGCGAGGTGCTTCATATCGAGATTGACACATCCATAACCGGCAGACGCCTGATTCGGGTCTTTGAGCGCTTACGACTGGAGCGGGGGCTGCCTGATATTCTCCGAGTCGATAACGGCCCGGAGTTCTTGAGCGGCGAATTCGTTGCCTGGACTGAATCTGTCGGCATGACGATCCAGTACATTCAGCCCGGGGAACCGAATCAGAACGCTTACATTGAACGCTTTAACCGGACGTACCGGAATGAACTCCTTGATCTCTACCTGTTCCGTGACTTGGACGAGGTCAGAGAGGCCACCTATTGGTGGATGATAGAATATAATGAGCACCGGCCCCATGGTTCCCTGGATGACCTAACCCCAGCGGAATATTTGTCAAAGAACGCCGGTAACTCTATTTTTCAATTGTCTACTTGACAGGGAAGCTTACGAAATCCCTTGGGTGCTATTCAGACAACAAACCCTTTTCCTGAGCGTAGAGTGTCAGTGATGAAGCATTGTGTAGATCAAGTTTTTTCATCAAATTATCCCGATGTTTTTCAACCGTATTAAGGCTAATACAGAGAAGATCGGCGATTTCCTTGTTTCTTAAACCTTCCGCCACTAATTTAAGGACTGCACGCTCGCGGGTCGTCAGCGAATTCCATTTAAAATCTTGTTCTAAACCCTTGCGGCCTTCTAGATAGCCATTAATCACCTTATTGGAAATTTCGGGGCTTAGATAGCGTTTCCCACAGAGGACATTTTCGATGGCCATTAAGAGCTCATTATGGTTTGCATCTTTAGAGATATAGCCGTCAGCACCAGCCTTGAGGCTTGCATGAACGTATTCCTCTGTTTTGTGAACAGTCAGAATCAATATCCTAGTGTTTGGTGATTGCTTTTTCACTTCTCCAATGGCTTCCATGCCATTCATTCGGGGCATAGAAATATCCATCAATATCAAGTCGGGTTGTAACTCTTGAGCGCAGCGGATGGCACCAATTCCATCCTCTGCCTCGCCGACAACTTGAAACTTTCCGTGAGAAGACAGCAACAGTCTTAACCCTTCTCGAACAATCGTGTGATTTTCTACAATCACTATACTCTTTTCTTTGTTCACGGAATGACACCTTTCCTGAAACGATCATCTCCTAATTAAGCCTATTCAATAATTCTTAGAGACAGGGAATTCTTCCCGGTCTTAATGTAATCAAAATAAGGGTATATTAGGAGAGGCTAATATCATGTTCAATGGCATAGATAGTCTTGTTATCACAATGCCCCTGTAAGAGTTGATCTTTTATATATGATAGCGATTTGCTTCAACCAGACCGAATGCTCTTCCAACATCAGCATCTGACGGATACACCTATGCCCGAAGCGCAGAAGCAGAAGATGAGCGTCTGTTCTATTTTTAGATACCTCTAACACAGCTGTATTTCTGTTCTTTTTCTGTCCCCTTCGATGCTCCCTGATTTGATGGGTATTTCCCCAGAACAAAACAGAAAAACACCTTTTATAATCTTTCCGGATAAACCATCTTTTTCTGAAGATGATCGGAATGGTGCCATAGTACTTATAGATATACTTTGTGGGTTGGCGGTATATCCCTCGTGACAAATCGGCAATGATTGGTCTGTCTGGCAACTTCAGCCAACTTACGGTTTGCGTCGATGCATCCTTTCATTTTGATAATCCGTGTCACAATTAGAAAAACGTTGTATTTGTTTGGACCGATACCCGGTTTTCAATCGACAAGCTGAGAGATAGCGTCCATGTCGATGACGGAAAAGTAGGTGATGAAATCCTTTCCCTGTTTCGCCAACTCATTGAAAAAACGTGTAAGTCCAAGAAGCGGACGCCGGAAGTAAACAGCCATCGGTCTTTTTTGTTCAATAGTGATGTTCAATATTAAGAAAGAGCATAAACGTAATAAAATCATACAGTGATTTTCTACAAACTCCTCTCTTAAAAGAGCGGCGGATGAAGAAGTTACAGATATCGGTTAACTTAGCTCCGGAATTGCCGCCATAAGGTTGCCGTCAGTTTTTCATATTGGTAAGCAATAATACTTCTTTTCGCATGCAGCTTAAACAAAGTACAGATTCCATGTGGAAGTCATGCAATTACGGACAGTCCCGATATAACTTCTGTGTTTATTCTGTCAATGGAACGCGCCAGCCAAATAGATCTTCCTTTTCCCCATACTGAATTTGCAATAGTTCATTATACAATTTTTTTGAAACAGTGCCTGTTTTTCCATCATTCACCACATATTCCTTACCTTCATAGAAAATTTGGCCAATAGGCGAGATGATTGCGGCGGTTCCAGAAGCGAAGGCTTCTTTCAAGTTCCCTTTTGATTGTGCCGACATAATCTCATCTATTGAAAGCGGGCGTTCCGACACTTTCATATTCCAGAGTTTCGCCATTTTGATTACTGAATCGCGGGTAATCCCGGGTAGGATGCTGCCGGAAAGGTTCGGAGTGATCAACTCATCTCCGATTAGAAAGAATATATTGCTGGTTCCCACTTCCTCGACATATTTCAGTTCCAAGGCATCAAGCCATAAAACCTGTGAATATCCCATTTTACTGGCGGCCTCGCCTGCCTTAAGGCTGGCGGCATAATTGCCTGCCGCTTTGCATGCGCCTATGCCCCCACGGACGGCACGCACATACTCTCTCGTAACATATATTTTGGTTGGGTTGAATCCTTGCGGATAATAGGCTCCCACAGGTCCCATAATGATATAAAAAAGATACTCATTAGACGGGTGTACACTCACCGCAGGTTCCGTTGCAATCATCACAGCTCTGATATATAAAGCAGGCCCTGTTGCTTTTGGAATCCAGTCATTGTCCAGTAAAACGAGGTTCTTTAAACACCTCAGCGTGAAATCAACATCCACTTCGGGCATGCAAAGTCTCCTCGCAGATGCGTTCATCCTGTGAAAATTATCTGCGGGTCGGAATAGATAAACCATTCCATTTTGATTTTTATAAGCTTTCAAACTTTCGAATATTTCTTGGGCGTAATGGAAGCACATGGAGGCCGGATCTAGTTTCAGGGATCTATAAGGTTCAATGACTGGATCATACCACCCCTTGTTGATGTGGTATTTCATTGTGAAAAAATGATCTGTAAAAATTTGGCCGAATCCCAGTTTTGATACATCGGTTGGTTTGGGTTTCATAGCATCTGGGGATGCTTTTGTAATACGAGGTTGCATATTATAACTCCTTTCTTAATTTGCTGAACTTTCGCACACGTTTAAGTAAGCTGTAAAACGCGAGCACTTCCCTAATAGTAAAATTCTCTTCGGAGCTAATATTAGGCTGCCTGTATTAGGTTCTGCTGCAGATGTCACCGTCAACTCAGAGAAGCCGTTCATAATTTTAAAAAAATACATTTAAGCAGTTACATGTAAAGCTCAATGGCAAAAATTGGGGAAAAGATCAAAAGCAACCCCTACGCAAATAACACTATTCGAATTTTTAGCTGGCCCAGTATGATTAAAGAAACTAAAAAACCGAACAATTTTCAAGAGGCCTCTAGCACACACGGCATCCTCAGTCAAGACAGTAAAATTATTTTGCAATGATTTTTCATAATTTTTCTTGCCATCCCAAGCCTTCTTTTATAATAGAAAGTAACCATGAAAGTTTTCATACGTCCGGGTGTCCGAGAGACCCCTTGCGATGGACGAGATCCTGGCTTCTCTGGCTGCGGGCACGTTGAAGGAGGTCTTCGCATCGGGTACGGCCGCGATCGTTTCCCCGGTCGGCCAGATGTTCTACAAGGGTGTGGATTACATCGTCAATGAACGAAAAATCGGCCCCCTGACGCAAAAGTTGTATGATGAAATCCAGCAGATCCAGTACGGAGAAAAGGAAGACCCCTTCGGCTGGCGGATCAGGGTCGATTGATGCCGACGGAGCTTCGCCGGTCTATAAAATTTCACTTGATCCGGGCACTTAAGAGCTGGTATTCACAAGCGTGTGGAAAAGGTTGTGGATAACCTTGTTTATAACTTTCGTAAGTGCCCAATAGAGACGATTTTATACCACAATGCATCCCGTTTGGGCATAGAGATATATAAGTAAATACAGATACATACAAAGCCACCTTGTAATCTCTGCCACTTATGCAGCCCCCCGGAGAGAGTTATGAACTGCTGGAAAAAATCATGCCATTTTTTTCTATTTTTTTGCCTTCGTCTTCCTAACATCAGGGTTGCAAAAGGTTATTTTCTTTCTTTCGTTTTATTGGCGCAGGCGGCAGCCATTTTTCTGATCGTCCCGTGGGCGACCGGAGCCGGGGCAGCCGAAGCGCCGCCCATCGACCAGTTGACCGCGAAGATGCAGGAAACCTATGACAAAACGCAGGATCTGACGGCGAGGTTCGTTCAGGAACTGACCATTGCATCCATGAAAACGACGGAACGGGAGGAGGGGACCGTTTACTTCAAGAAACCCGGACGCATGTATTGGGAATACAGAAAGCCCAAATCCGACATCATCTTCAAAAAGCTCGTTGTCAATCCGGAAAAGGCCTGGCTCTACGTTCCGGAAGATCATGTCGTCTATGTCCAGGACGCCAAAGCGATGTATCGGTCGAGGCTGGTCATCCGTCTTCTTTCCGGCATGGGCAGCTTCGGGGAGGATTTCCGGATCGAATACGCAACACCCGAAGCGACGGACCGGGAGGGAAATTACCAACTGGTTCTGACGCCGAAGCAGAATGATATGGGGGTGGACCGGCTGCACCTGACCGTCGATCAAAACACCCTCCAGATTGTGCAATGCCGTTTTCCCGACGCCTATGGCAATCTGACGCGCCTGAGCTTTCGGAATGTCAAAATCAATAATCGTCTGTCGGAATCGTTGTTTCATTTCAAGCCGCCGCCCGGGGTGGACATCCTGCCCGTGGCGCCATAGCGAGAACTTTGTATAACCGGGGAAAAAGGATTCGCAGGCGGCGCATGAAAGATTTTTCGCAGTTCCGGAAATAGACCTCATTCCTCGATTAATATGGATTTTACGCATCTTTCGAGCGAAAAAGATTCTTTATGCCGCGGCGAATCCATTTTTCATAGGTCTCATGACGGCGGTTTGATCAACGCATTATGTAATCCATTGAAACAATAAACATTTTATCATTCTGACAGGATGATGCCATGCAGATTCTCATGTTCGGCTGGGAATTCCCCCCCCTGATCAGCGGTGGTCTCGGTACGGCTTGTTTCGGCATGACCCAGGCCCTGACCGGATTGGGTCACGACGTCGTTTTTGTCATGCCCAGGCAAGGCGGTGACAAGTTGCCGGCCATTTCTGAACCGACTCCGACCGTGCAGGTGTCCCCGACGTCCGATGCGGCCGGCGCCTTGAAGGGCCTGACCTTGCGCGCGCTTCATTCGACGTTGCGGCCTTATGGCGATGGCTCCCATGAACGCTCCCTCCTGACCGGCCGACCCGATTCCCGCTTGCACCACGGGACCGGTCATTACGGGGCGGACCTGATTGCCGAGTCGATGCGTTACGGGAAGGCGGCCGGCGCCATGGCCCGCGAACGGCCTTTCGACGTCATTCATGCGCACGACTGGATGACCGTCTTTGCCGGGATTGAAGCCAAGGCGGCCGGCGGGAGGCCCTTGGTGCTGCACATTCATGCCCTGGAGTTCGACCGTTCCGGCGAGAACATCAACCGGGCCATTTATGACATCGAGCGCCTCGGTATGGAGCGGGCGGATCGCGTGATTGCCGTCAGTTATTACACCAAGCGCGTCATGGTGGACCGCTACGGCGTGGATGCCGGGAAGATCGATGTCGTCCACAACGCCGTCGTCCAAAGCGACGAGGCGCCGGACCTTCCCATCCGCAGGGATCCGGCGCGCAAGACCGTTCTTTTCCTGGGCCGGATCACGTTCCAGAAAGGTCCGGATTATTTCATCGAAGCGGCGGCCCGGGTGCTCGAAAAACTGCCGGACGTCACGTTCGTGATGGCCGGCGCCGGGGATATGATGCCGCGCATGGTGGAACGCGTCGCTGAACGGGGGATCGGCGGAAACTTTCATTTTACGGGGTTTCTGACGGGCGACGAGGTGGACCGGGTCTACGCCGCAAGCGATCTCTATGTAATGCCTTCGGTCTCGGAGCCCTTCGGCATCACGCCCCTGGAGGCCATGCGCTGCGATGTCCCGGTGATCATTTCCCGGCAGTCGGGCGTGTCGGAAATCATTGCGCATGCCCTGAAGGTGAATTTCTGGGACGTCGAGGAGATGGCCGATAAAATGATCGCCGTCCTGAGGCATCCGGCGCTGGCGGGGGAGATGGTCGAACGATCACGTGAGGCCCTGCAGCGGATTCGCTGGGAGGGCGCCGCCGTGAAAATCGAGAACATTTACCGTTTGCTTTTATCTCCTTCCCGGGAAATGCACGGTGAGCGCTTTGCATAAGCGATGAAAGAGGATTCGCAAGCAGGGTTCGCAAGCGGCGAAGCGGTCAGGTCTTAATGTGTGCCTTGAGGATGCCGGATCATGCCCGTTGTCTGTCTGTATTTTCAGGTCCATCAGCCACGCCGGCTGCGGCATTATACCTTCTTCGACATTGATCGCGTCGGCGCCTATGAAGACGACCGGGCGAACCGCCTGCTGCTCGACCGGGTGGCCTCGAAATGTTACCTGCCGGCCAACCGCATCCTGCTGGATCAGATCCGCCGCCACAACGGGGCCTTCCGGATCGCCTTCTCCCTGACGGGCGTCCTGCTGGAACAGCTCGAGAAGGATCGTCCGGATGTGCTGGAGAGTTTCAGAGAGCTGGCGGATACGGGATGCGTCGAGTTTTTGAACGAAACCTATCACCATTCGCTGGCCTTTCTGTTTTCACGCAGGGAATTCAAGCAGCAGGTTCTGCTGCACAAACTGAAAATAGAATCCCTCTTCGGTCTGACCCCGACCACCTTCCGCCACACGGAACTCATCTACAGCAATGAGCTGGCCCGGGTCGTCGAAAAGATGGGCTACCGGGCGATCCTGGCAGAAGGCGCCGCGCGGATCCTCGAGGGGCGGTCTCCGGATCGCCTTTATCGTCCCGCCGGCTGCCGGCGCATGAAGCTTCTGCTGAGAAATTACCGGCTTTCCGATGATATAGCCTTTCGCTTTTCCGATCGGGAATGGCCGGAACATCCGCTGACGGCGGAAAAGTTCGCGCACTGGATCCACCGTACCGATGACGACGCCGCCGTCGTCAATCTCTTCATGGACTATGAGACGTTCGGGGAGCATCATTGGGCGGAAAACGGCATTTTTTCTTTTCTGGAGTCTCTGCCTGCGGCCCTCCTCAAGCAGGATCGTTTCCGGTTTCAAACGCCCGGAGAGGCGGCGGCAAGCCATGATCCTGAAGCGGTGCTCGATGTGCCGGATCCCCTTTCCTGGGCCGACGAGGAGCGGGACTTGACCGCCTGGCTGGGAAGTGCTATGCAGCGGGACGCCATTCAGACCCTGTATAAACTGGAGCCCCGCGTCCGCCGACGGGACGGGCGGTTTTTACAAACCTGGCGGATGCTCCAGACATCCGATCATTTTTATTACATGTGCACCAAATGGTCTGCCGACGGCGATGTGCATCGATACTTCAACCCCTATCCGTCGCCCTACGATGCATACATTAACTATATGAATATCATTGATGATTTCTCGCGGAGGCTCAAGCGGGAATCATCGGGTTCAATGGAGGAGGGTCCAACATGACAGGTTACCGCTACGGTTATCTGTTCGAGACGAGCTGGGAGGTCTGCAACAAGGTCGGGGGGATCTATACGGTCATCACGAGCAAGGTCCGGGAGGCCCTGACGGCCTACGGCGATCGGTATTTTCTGCTGGGACCGGATTTGGAAACGAATCTTGAATTTGAAGAAACCGACGAGGCCTGCTGGACAAGAATCCGCGAAGGGACGGCAATTCAGGAACTCCCCTGCCGTTTCGGCCGCTGGAAAATTCCGGGGGAACCGAAGGTGATCCTGGTGGGTTTTGGAAAAAAATACGACAAGGATCAGCTCCTCTACCGCATCTGGGAGGACTACGGCGTCGATTCCATCGCCGGCGGCTGGGATTATGTGGAGCCGGTCATGTTCGGCTACGCCTGCGGCGAAGTCATTGCGACCATCTACAATCTACTGGCCCGGCCGCTGAGGGAACCGGCGGTTGCCCAGTTTCATGAATGGATGAGCGGCGCCGGCCTGCTGGCCCTCAAAAAGAAAGCCCCGGAAATCGGGACGGTCTTTACCACGCACGCCACGGTCCTGGGAAGATCCCTGTCCGGGGCCGGCATGGACATTTATGGCGTCATGGAAAGCATCGCGCCGCAGCGCGAGGCAAGCATCCATAATGTTTCTGCAAAATATTCCATGGAAGCGGCCGCCGCGCGCGAGGCCGACTGCCTGACCACGGTGAGCGACATTACCGCGGCGGAGACCAAAAACTTTCTGGGTCGCTGCCCCGATGTCGTCACACCCAACGGCCTGAACATCGAACATACGCCGGACCTGACCCAGGAGCGTGAACCGGCGGTCAGATCGGGAGAGAAGCTGCGGGCGGCTGCGGCCCGCTTTTTGAGGAAAGATTTTCCTGCAAGCACAAAAATAATAATTATTTCGGGACGTTACGAATATAGGAACAAGGGGATCGATGTCTTTCTCAATGCACTGGGCCGGCTGGACAAAGCACTCGCGGAAAAACAGACGGTCCTGGCCTTTCTGTTTGTTATCGGCGGGCATATGGATCTGATTCCGGCACTTCAGGGAGAATCCGGCAAGTGGGAAACCGGAAATCCGCCGATTGCGACACATCGTCTTCATCATGAATCGTCCGATCCGATTCTCCAGACCTGCAACCGCGTCGGACTCAAAAATCTGCCGCAGAATCGCGTGAACGTGATCTTCAGCCCCGTTTATCTGAACGGCCACGACGGCCTGATCAACATGACCTATTATGACGCCCTGTCCGGTTGCGATCTGGGTGTTTTCCCCTCCTATTACGAGCCCTGGGGCTATACCCCCCTGGAAAGTGCGGCCTATGCGGTTCCGACCGTGACGACGGACCAGGCCGGATTCGGTCTGTGGGCAAAGCAGACCGGCGGCGCCGACGGCGGGGTCATCCTGCTGCATCGCAGGGGACGCCCGATTCAGCTTATTGAAGATCATCTTTTTGAGATCCTGACGGATTTCGTGGGATGGGAAGACGCCGAAATCCGTCGGCGGCGCAAGGCCTCCCGGTTGATTGCGATGAAGGCCAACTGGACGGATTTCTTCGAGAGCTATGTGCTGGCCTATGAAAAAGCCTCCCTTGCCGCCGAAGATCGTTCGAAAAAGCTGGCCCTGTCCGATGAGCGTGATGAGCTGAAATTCACCTTTGCCGGAACGGCCTCCACACAGCCTCACTTCCGGACGTTTCGAGCCGTGGCCACCCTGCCGGCCGGGATTTCCCGGCTTCGGGAACTCGCCTACAATTTCTGGTGGGCCTGGCATCCGAAGGCTCTGGATCTTTACGCCTCCCTGGATCCGAAAATCTGGTCGCAGATGAACAACAATCCCGTCATGATGCTCGAAACCGTTTCCCCCGAACGCCTCCGGGAGGCATCGGCAAACCAGAGTTACATGCGCCTTTACGAACAGGTCATGAGCGGGTTCGACGATTACATGAATGACCGGGAACCGCCGAAAAATCTGGAGCTTTTCCCGAATGTCAAATGGTCTTCGCCCATTGCTTACTTTTCGGCGGAATACGGCCTCCATGAATGCCTGCCGATTTATTCCGGAGGGCTGGGTACGCTTTCCGGCGATCACCTCAAGACGGCCAGTGACCTCAATCTGCCGCTGGTGGGCGTCGGCCTGCTCTATAAAAACGGTTTTTTCAGGCAGGTCATCGATAAGGACGGCCTGCAGATAGCGGAATATCCGGAAAACGATTTTTCCAATATGCCCGTGCAACTGGTCCGGGACGACCGCGGCCGGGAGGTGCAAATTTCTCTGGAGCTGCCGGGGCGGACCCTTTATGCCAATATCTGGGAGGTCAAGGTCGGCCGCGTTTCCCTGTATCTTCTGGATTCGGATGTTCCGGCCAATACGATGCAGGATCGCAGAATAACGGCCCGGCTCTACAGCGCGGACCGGAGGGTTCGCATTGAACAGGAGATTCTGCTGGGGGTGGGCGGCGTCCGCCTCTTAAAACGCATGGGGATCAAACCGCGCGTCTATCATATCAACGAAGGCCATTCCGCCTTTCTGCTGTTTGAGCTCATCGCCGAGCGCATGACGGCCGAGGGGCTGTCTTTTGAAGAGGCCAGCGAGATCGTTCGGGGCAGCGCGGTTTTCACGACCCATACCCCCGTGGAGGCGGGCAACGAACGCTTCTCAAAGGACCTCATGGAGCATTACTTTTCCAGCTTCGTCAACTGGTCCGGGATGTCCTGGTCGCAGTTCTGGGAACTCGGCCTGAAGGAAAGCGGCGACGACAAACCGTTCTTCATGAATATCCTGGCCTTCAAGCTCACGCATCGGCGCAATGCCGTGAGTCTTGTCCACGGCCAGCTTTCCCGCCGTATGTGGCGCGACGTCTGGAAAGGTTATCATGACGATGACATCCCCATCGGCCATGTGACCAACGGCGCCCATATCCTGTCTTACCTGTCGCCGCGAATGAAAGAAGTCCTCGATACTTACCTGGGCATGAACTGGGAAGAAAACCTGATGGATCGGGAGCGCTGGAAGCGGGTCCAGGATATCCCCGACACCCTGATGTGGCGCACGCGTTCCGAGATCAAACAACGGACGATCGACATGCTCCGTGATTATCTCTCACGCAACTGGTCCAAGTACGGTTATTCAAAATCCTGGCGGGAGGAACTCTATGCGCGCATCAATCCGGAGGCCCTGCTGATCGGGTTCTCGCGGCGTTTTGCCCCATACAAAAGGGCAAATATGATTTTATCCGATCCGGACCGGTTGGCCCGGATCGTAAACCATGAAACCCGGCCCGTGCATATCGTTTTCGCAGGCAAGGCGCATCCCAATGATGAAACGGGGAAAAGCATTCTCAGACAGGTGATCGATCTCTGCAGGGACGAGCGTTTCCGGGGGAGAATTTTCTTCATCGAGAACTATGACATTCGCATCGCCCGGCATCTGGTTCAGGGCGCCGACGTCTGGCTCAACAACCCGCGCCGGCCCCATGAGGCGAGCGGCACGAGCGGCATCAAGGTCGTGGCCAACGGGGTTCTCAATCTCAGCGTCTCCGACGGCTGGTGGTGCGAGGGGTATGACGGCGCCAACGGCTGGACCATCGGACCGGTCGTGCGAAACTATGCTGACGAGACGGAGCATGCCGACGAGGAAGACACCCAGTCGCTCTATGCGCTCCTGGAAAACACCATTGTTCCGCTCTTCTACGACCGAAAGGGGTCGGGCATTCCGGAGAACTGGATCGGGATGATCAAGCGGTCGATGGAAACGCTGATCCCCCAATTCAACACGGAACGCATGCTGCTGGAATACTGTCAGGGGATGTATCTTCCCACGGCGATCCGGGCGAAGGAACTGACCCGGGACAACTTCGCGCTGGCCAGGGCGCTGGCCGACTGGAAGCGCAAGATCCCCATGCGCTTTTCTT
>Ga0351881_1082_pt1 | contig 24768 bp, 21 predicted proteins | sample BONcelFGM3001E15_FD_206769 | JGI IMG/M metagenome (GOLD analysis project Ga0351881, IMG submission 206769) | Enriched cells from coal bed in the Powder River Basin, Montana, United States - BONCAT cells FGM rep3 HSBNCT.FGM.300.1.E15 ...
CGGCTTCTACGGGCAGGCCATCTACAAACAGGCGATGGGTTGGATCGTCGGGCTGGTCATCTTCGGCCTGCTGATACCAGGGATCAACAACTGGGCTCACGGAGGCGGTGTGCTGGCCGGCGTGCTGCTGGGATTTTTGCTGGGGGATCAGGACCGGCGTCCGGAAACGGCGCTGCATCAGCTCCTGGGTTGGGCCTGCATGATACTGACAACCGTTGTTCTGCTCTGGTCCCTGGCCGGCGCTTTCTCGTACCAATTCCTCTAAAAGCTCTTCTTTTCAACGGTTATGCTAAGCTCTCGTGACAACTTCAGGCGATGGAGATCCTGCGCTCGAAACAGGGATCAGGATTCCATTCGCAGCAACAATCCCTTGAGATACAAGCCTTCCGGATGGGCAAGAAGAACGGGGTGGTCTGCGCCGGCGCCGAGTCTTGCAATGCGTTGCGCCGTTTTGGCCGCATCGCGGGCGGCGCCGAGGACGATTTTTTCAAAAAGCGCTTCCTCGATGTAATTGGAACAGGAAAAGGTCGCCAGCAGGCCGCCCTCCCGCAAGCGCCGGATGGCCTGCAGGTTGATGTCCTTGTAGCCCCGGGACGCCCGGGCCACGTCCTTTCCGGACTTGGCGAAAGACGGAGGGTCCAGGATGATCAGGTCGAAGAGGTCGTCCGTTTCGCGCAGATATTGAAAAACGTCTGCCTGAGTAACGGGATGCCCCTCCGGCGAGAAACCGTTTCGGATTAAATTCCGTTTTGCCATGTCATTGGCCGATGCCGACGTTTCCACGGACACGACCCTGCTTGCGCCGCCGCGCGCGCAATAGACGGAGAAGCCGCCGGTATAGGAAAAACAGTTCAGCACCGCAGCCCCCCGGCAGAGGTTGCCCACCCGGTCGCGATTTTCGCGCTGGTCGAGGAAAAACCCCGTTTTCTGGCCTGCAATGATATCCACTTCAAATTGAAGATGATTTTCCGTAATCAGCAGCGGCGCATCGGGCGGTTCTCCCATCGCCGGGCCGATCCGATCTTCCAGCCCCTCACGCCGCCGGGCGCGGCCTTCGCTGCGCTCGTATATTCTTTTTGGGTTGAAAATCCGTTGGAGCTGATCCAGAATAACCCTTCGGTGTTTCTCGATGCCCGCCGTGGCGATGGAAAAGACGAGATCTTCCTGGTAGCGGTCCACGATCAGCCCCGGCATTCCGTCTCCCTCCGCATTGATCAGCCGGCAGGCGGTCGTACCGGCTGGGACAACCTGCCTGCGCAGCGCCGCCGCAGACTGTATGCGACGGGCCCAGAAGGACGCGTCAACAGGCTGATCCAGGCGGTCGGAGAGCATGCGGAAGCGGATGTCGCAGCGGTCGTTGAAAAAACCAAGCGCGAGCGGTTCATGGTCATGGGTAACGGCCAGAACGGTATCGCCCGGTTCCGGCCTTCCCGTCACGGACGCCACGGCGCCTGAGAAGAGCCATGGATGGCCTTGCCGGAGAGAGCGGTCTCTGCCGGGCTTGAGGATGATACGGGAGCAGTTTTGATTCATGCCTTCCATACTTCCGGCGGCGCAGCCGGTGATACATCTTTTGGGCGGGTCAGCGGGTTGCGTCAGGATGAGGCCTGATCCGGGATTTTACCCGGGCAGTACCGTATCCGCCTGGGGTTCGAGGGGAAGCACCTTCTTGTAAACCGCAATCGAAAGAAAACCCGCCACATACATCCAGAGGCCGAAAAGGCCCGAGGTGAAGAGCATGGAGCTGTAAAAATCGCCCATGTAGTCCTGGATCAAAATCGCGATGGCCATAGCCAGCGATGCATTTCTCAATCCCGTCTCAAGGGAGATGGCCCTGGTCTGATAGTTGTTGATTCCCACGAGTTTCGGGAAAATGCCCCCCACGAACATGCCCAGCAATGTAAGGACAAAGACCGCCGCGTAGAAGGAAAAACCGTATCGTTGCGTGTCGGCGAACATCTCGATGTTGCTGATCAGGCCCGCGATAATGAGGAAAAGCAGGGCCACCACGCCCAGGATGGAGAAAAAGGGCGTGGCCTTCTTCGCGAACCCGCTCCAGCGGGAACGGATCGACATCCCCAGGGCCAGCGGGATGATTACGAGAATAATGATCGTCTGGACAACGAGCTTAACCGGCATCGAGACCTCCGGCAGATTGGCGCAGTAAAGCGTCAGTAACAGCGGCGTGAACACAAGCGACAGCACCGTGGAAAAGGAGGTCAGGGAAATCGAGAGGGCCAGGTCGCCTTTGGCGTAGTAGGTCATGAGGTTGGAGGTGACGCCGCCGGGGCTGAGCGTGATCAGCATCAGTCCGACGTAGATAAAGGGAAAGGTCTCGTAAAACCCCAGCAGCCGTCCCAGTCCGGCCGCGACCAGCGGCATGATGGCCCACTGGAGAAAGGCGCCGGCAATCATCCCGCGGGGGCTCAGGATGACCAGTTTGAAGTCCTGCAACGTGAGGGTCAGGCCCATGCCCAGCATTACGAAAAAGAGCATCAGGATGATCGATATCTTGAAGATGCGGTCGAAAAGGAGCTGGCGGGGATGGTCGATAAAGCGGGCAAAGGCATAGCTCTCCCCGTTGATCTCCCGATTTTCCACCTGAACGCGAAAGATCATTTTGTTTTCAAGCATTTTTTCCAGTCCGGCGTAGAATGACCCGGCCCCATCCTTGGCGCGCTGTGCGGCCGGTGGCACGGAGAGGATATAAAGGTCGCCGTTGATGTTCCGGACCAGAAAAAGGCTTGTCTGCTCTTCGGTTCCCGTTACGGTCTCGGCCTTCAGCAGCCTCATGTTGCCTTCGAAGAGCATTTCGCTGGATTTTGTCCAGTCGATCGTTCTGGACTCCGTATTGAAGGTCTGGATCAGCGTGACGTCGCCCTGACCTTTGGCAATCAGGGAAAGGCGACGGTAGAGGTCTTCACTGGCCTGGGCGGCTCCCGAAAAACAAAAGATGATCACAACCATCGCCAGCATGACGGCCGCCTTGAATCCGCCGCTTTTAAAGAAACGATTCATGTCCCCCCCCTGTATGATTGATTTCGGCTTGCTGATCATTATTTATCCCGGCGACTGGAATACGATCCCGGGTTTTTCCGACAGCGACGGGGAGGTAGGACATGGGCGTCTTACAGGCGGCATGGAGCAGACGTGATGAACTTTAGTTCACCTCATGTCTCGCCAAAACCGAACGGCTCCGGGAATCAGGCTTTGGCCGTTTTGTCCGCCAAAGCATCCCTCATGAGCAGGCCTCCAAAGATGACTCTCTGCCGGGATTGAAGTGGTTTGCACGATACATAATGCGGATTGACCTGTCAACCTGTATTACGTCTGTTCCACATTTGCCGGGCTGTTCCTGCTCACGGGAAATCAGACGTGTGACCATTGAAAAATGGCTTCGCGGCGGCATAAAGAATCTTTTTCGCCTGAAATGGGACAATGCCTGAATGAGGTACGAAATCCATAAATGAGCCTGATTTCTGGAAATGCGAAAGATCTTTCATTCGCCGCCTGCGAACCCTTTTTTATCGGTTATGCAAAGCTCTCGAAGTGTGATTCCAGGATTTTTTTGTCGGAAAAGTCTTTTAGTTTCAGATAATCGGCGGTGACATTGGCCAGGGCGGCCTCAGGGATGAGGCCGATCAGCTCGGATTCCAGAATGTCGGTGTCGCGGCGGCCGGCCGCTTCCCGGACACCGTCGAAGACGGTACGAAGTGACGTGACCCGGTAATCCGTGAGATTCATGGATACCTGGGCCACGCGCCGGCTTTGCAACAGAAGTCCGATGGCCTTGACATGGGGGAAGCCGCCGTTGGACTGCCTGATGCTCCTGGCAATCTCCTGCGCGAGGGGCAGGTCGTCGGATTTCAGATTGATATTGAAGGCAATCAGCGGAAACCTGGCCCCGACGGCCGTGGCTCCCGTGCATGCATTGAAGCGGGCGGGACCGGCGTCCGGGCGCCACAGGGGATCTTTCAAGCGTCCCTTCAATGTTTCGTATCCTCCTTTTCGAATCTGTGAAAGCTCCCTTTTCCAGGGGGCCCGCGCCGCTTCCCCATAAAAATAAACCGGAACCTGTGCTTGCTGCGAATAATCCCGTCCGAAATCAAGGGCGATCCGTGTCGCGTCGGCCAGATCCGCATCGCCCAGTGGAACAAAGGGAACCACATCGACGGCGCCGATTCGTGGATGCACACCGGTATGCGTAGACATGTCAATGATTTCAATGGCCTTCAGGCAGACAGCCAGGCAGGCTTCCTTCACGGCGCCGGCAGGACCGATGAACGTCAGGACGCTGCGGTGATGATCCCCATCCATACAAAAGTCGAGAACCTTGACCGCCCTGACAGCGGCCGCGGCCTCCACGAGAGCTTCTCCCTTTTTCCGGTCCCTGCCCTCGCTGAAATTAGGGACGCATTCAATGATTTTCATCGTTCAGTCGCCCTTGTAGAGATAACGTTCCAGCAATTTGTGGAAGGGCGTCCAGCGCGTGTCGTCTTCAGGCGCATCATCGACAAACGTGCGAAAGGCATTGACTTTGGCATCGAGGTCGTCGATGTGATGCACGATGAGGGCCTCGAGGGTTTTCGGGCGCTTGGGCGAGCCGAATTCGAGCACCCCGTGATGGCTCAGAATCAGGTGGCGCAGCTCCATGGCCAGCGTCTTCGGGAAATCCTCGATCAGGGCCAGCTTTGCGTTGACCATCTCCACCCCGATCACGATATGCCCGATCAGACGCCCTTCGTCGCTGTATTGAACGAGGCGGTCATAGTCAAATTCATAAATTTTCCCGATGTCATGGAGCAGGCCGCCGGTCAGCAGGAGCTCGCGGTTCACGTCCCGGTAATGTTGCGTCGTCCTGTCGAGCAGCTTTGTCACCGAGAGCGTATGTTCAAGGAGCCCGCCCAGATAGACGTGGTGGAAGCCCTTTGCCGCAGGCGCTTTTTTGAAAAGCGCCCTGATTTTTTCATCATCGAAGAAGGCATGCAGCAGGCGCTGCAGGCAGGGGGTGTGGATGGTTTCCACATAGGTCATCAGCTCGGCAAACATCTCATCGGCGGCCTGTTTTGCCACCGGAAAATAATCGGCCAGGTCGATCTCCTCATCGGTTAATTTTTTCAATTCCAGAACGGAGAGCTGCAGGTTGTTTTTGTAGCTCAGCGTCCGCCCGTAAATCTGGACAATATCGCCTTTATTGAACTGGCCGTCCCATTCGTCGGCATTGTCCCAGACCTTGCCGTCGATTTCACCGGTTTTGTCCTTGAGGCGCAGGTTGAGATAGGGGGCTCCCTTTTGCGAATAGGCCAGGTTCTTTTCCGCGACGAGAAAAGCGCTGCTGATTTTTTCTCCCGCTTTGAGATTTTCGATATAAACGGTTTTTTTATTCACAGACCAATCCGCCTTTCATGTGTATAGACTTGCATGGACCGGCCCCGAACCGCGCCGATGAGCGTCATGCCGGCTTCCGTGGCCAGTTCGATGGCCCGCAGGGTCGGCGCCGCCAGCGAAACGACCAGCGGAACCCCCAGATTCCAGAGCTTGAAGACAATTTCCGTTGAGACCCGGCCCGTTCTCAGGACCGCCTTGTCGGAGCAGTTCCAATGATGCAGGATCGCATAACCGGCCAGCATATCGATGGCATTGTGGCGTCCGATATCTTCCCGAACGACAAGGATTTCTTTTCCGTCCGTGAGCGCGGCGCCGTGCGTGCCGCGCGTCTCCGCATGCATCGTGCACCGATCGATGAACGCCTCCATCAGGTGCAAGACCTGCTCCGGCGATAGCTTCAGGCCGTCCTGCCTGATCGGATCAAAAAGGCGATGGCTCCCATTTGCGAGACGGCTGCGCGCGCCGCTGGAGGCGATGCTGCCCCGGAACGGATTGTCCGCCGGTCCCGGCGCCACGGCTGCGGACGTCAGCAGATGGACGGCGCCTGCATTCGGGTCAATCCGCATGTCCCGGATGTCCGAGGCGTCTCTGATAAGGCCTTCGGACTTCAGATACCCCAGGGCCAATTCGTCCGTGTGGAGCCCTGTACAGGCGATGGTGGCCAGGCGCCGTTCATTGAGAAAAACGTCCAGAGACATTTCCTGAATGAAAGTCGCCTCTTTTCTGGAAAAATGGCGGCCGTCGAAGGTATAAATCGGAAGGGACGCGACTCCCTTTTCTGCCGATGTCATGGCCCTTTTCCCTCTCGCAGAATGCGGTGTTCCCCGGACCGAACCGTGAGTTTGGTCATGTCAAAATATTCCAGCAGCGGGATGATGTACTTTCGCGACAGCCCTGTCAGCGTCTTGAAGCTGAGCGGCGTTGACTTTCCCTCCTTCAGGAGCAAATTCCTGTAGTTTTCGCGTAACTCCGCGAGGGCGCCCTGATGGAAATACAGATCTTCGGTGACCTTCACCAGAGATCCCTCCTTGAGCATGACATTCAGGACGCTGCCCACACGCTGTTTTTGCGTCGTGAACATTTCCATGACCTCTTTGACCGAGGGCGGCGTCAGGCCGGCTTTTCGATATGCATCGGAAATGGATTGCCGCAGATCTTCGAGTTCGCCCTGAAGATTGACCCGGTGGTCCGGAAGCCGCAGGTTCTCTCGTTCGATGGCGACCCTGCCGTCTTTTTCCAGATCACGCATGACGGCATTAAAAAGCTTGGGACTGACGAACGATCCGACCTTCATGCGCAATTCCTCCCTGGACATGCCCTCCTGGAGCGGAAATTTCTCATGAAAGAGACGAATATTCAAAAGAAGTTTATGCTGCATCTCCTCATATATCCGGAAAGGTATGGCCCGGGTCTCCTCCCGGTCCAGGAGCATGGCCCGTCTATGCGAGAAGAGGGTTTCCAGTTTCTTTTTCACCTGGCTTTGCGGGATGCCGGTACGGACCACGAGTTCCTGGAGGTTGACGCCCGCGAAAGAGGATCGGTCGATCGTGGTTGCAATCCGTTCCAGATCGTCGCCGTGATGCAGACGTTCAAGGTCCTGAATGATCCGTTCCGAATATCGCTTGTGCTTGCGTGAAAGCGGATCCACGACAACGCCGCCGCCGATGGTCGTAACGGGGGAATAGCTGCGTATGACGAAGCAATCTCCGGCCATGACCACATTGGGCTGTGCGAGAAAAAGCTGGGCAAAGGCCTTGTCTCCCGGCGCGATGTCGTCACGATCCAGGAAGCGGATCCTGGCCATGGTTTCACCGGAGCCGACATGAAAACGAACGAGTGCGCGGTTTTTGAGTTTTTTTTCGTTGGTCGGCAGGTAGTCGAAATGGACATCGAGGCGCCGGGTTGCCTCAAGGGTTCCGGGGCGCGTCAGCACGTCTCCCCGTTGAATGGCCGTTTTCTCGACGCCCTGCAGGTTGACGGCGGTTCGCTGCCCCGCTTCCACGAGGCTGACGCTTTGATTATGGACCTGAATGCCGCGTATTCGCGCGATGATGCGATGAGGCGGCACGGTTACCTCTTCGCCGGTTCGGATGTTTCCCGAAACGAGCGTGCCGGTGACCACGGTTCCAAATCCCCTCATGCTGAAGACCCTGTCGACGGGCAGCCTGAACAGCCCGGCGTCGCTCTTGCCTTCAATCTCGGAGGCCATTTGGTTCAGCGTTGCCAGGAGGTCCGGCAGGCCCGCGCCGGTTAAGGCCGAGACAGGGAGAATCGGTGAGGACTCCAGAAACGTGCCCTTGAGAAAGGTCCGGATGTCGTCTGTAACGAGATCCCGCCAGTCATCATCCACGAGATCCACCTTGGTCAGCGCAACCAGCCCCTTCTTGAGGCCGAGCAGGGAGCAGATCTGAAGATGCTCTTTCGTCTGGGGCATCACGCCCTCATCGGCGGCAATCACCATGACCACGATGTCAATCCCTGCTGCGCCGGAAACCATGTTCTTGATAAAACGTTCGTGTCCGGGCACATCCACCACGCCGAGGGTCTGGCCGTCAGGCAGGGGCAGGGAGGCAAACCCGAGTTCAATCGTGATGCCTCGCTCCTTTTCCTCCTTGAGCCTGTCCGTATCGACGCCGGTGAGGGCTTTGATCAGGGCTGTTTTACCGTGGTCAACATGACCGGCCGTTCCCAGAACGATGTGCTTCATGGCTGTTCAATAACAAAGTCCAACCTATTTGACAACCGTTAAAAGGATATTGTATAGAGCGGCCCATACCTGTCATGCGGGCCGGGAACCGGGCCTGCATTTTGGACGGCGGTGAAGGGAAACAACGGCTAAGCGGTTCGAATTCATGGGAAACAAAATGAGGATCCTGGGTCTTGACTACGGAACGAAACGAATCGGGGTTGCCCTCTGCGATGAGCTGGGTTTGACCGGCCAGAGTTTGACCACGATCGTCTGGAAAAACAGGGATCAGGTTCTTGCGGCCATAGAAGGCCTGGTTAAAAATCATGCTGTAGAGAAAATCGTCATCGGGTATCCGTTGCGTCTTGATGGATCGGAAGGCATTCAATGCGAAAAAATCAGCCGCTTTGCCCGGTTGCTTGAGGTCAGGCTTTCCATTCCCGTGATCAAATGGGATGAAACCCTTTCCAGCCGGACGGCCGAGGATATTCTCATCGAAGCGGGGATGCGCCGGCAGAAGCGAAAAAAAATCATCGATAAAATGGCCGCAGGCATGATCCTGCAGGGCTACCTGGACGCTCTCCCGCCATTGCGTGATTGATGATGTGCCTGCTCTTGGACCATTGATGAAAATGACTTTTAATCAAAATCAGCGTGCCGGAAGATGGGTTGCCGCGGGCATCCTACTGCTCCTGATGGGGGGGGTGTTTCTGTTGGTCTATGCAAAAAGTCCCATCGATAACCGAAACGCCGTGGCGACGGTATTTATCCCCAAAGGGGCCGGTTTCCTCAAGATCGTGGATATTCTGGATCAGGCGGGCATGGTGAAGCATAGACCGCTGTTCGTCGTTTTGTATCTGCTCAAGGGGGTCAACAGCCGTCTCAGGGCCGGCGAGTATGAACTGGCTACAAACATGTCTCCCTCTGAAATCGCCGAAAAACTGGTCTCGGGCGACATCAAAAAACGCATGGTGACCATCCCCGAGGACTATACCCTCAAGCAGATCGCCGATCGGCTGGTTGCCGAGCAGCTCGTCAGTGAAAAAAGCTTTATCAGCGCGACCACCGATCCGGCCTTTCTGGCATCGCTGAATATTGACGCCGCGAGCGCCGAAGGCTATCTGTATCCCGATACCTACGCATTCAACCGGGGTATGATGACAAATGAAATCGTCGAGATGATGGTCCATCGGTTCTGGAAAAAAGTCACCCCGCAGATGATCCAAAGAGCGACGGACATGGGAATGACGACTACGGAATTTGTCACACTGGCTTCCCTGATCGGCAAAGAAACCGGCGTGAGGGAAGAAAAGACAAAAGTTTCCGCCGTTTTTCATAACAGGATGAAAAAGGGGATGAGACTCCAAAGCGATCCGACGGCCATTTACCGCTTAACCGACTATCAGAGCATCGTGAAAAAAAAGCACCTGAACAACGATACCCCTTATAATACATACAAAATAACGGGACTGCCGCCCGGTCCCATCGCGAATCCGGGGATTGACTCGCTGCAGGCGGCGCTCTATCCCGCACCCGTCAACTATCTCTATTTTGTTTCCAATAATGACGGGACACACCAGTTTTCCACCACCTTGGCCGCGCATACTCAGGCGGTCTTAAAATATCAAATTAAAAGGAAAAAAGAGTAATTTTTTTCTTGACAAACAAAATCTCCTTCATTATGGTGTCCACAAGTGGAGTGAAGTGGATGATTGTGGAGGGGATGTCCGATGTCTGTTTTCAGGGGACAATACTACCACGCCGTTGACGACAAGGGAAGAGTCATTTTCCCCGCGCGGTTCCGTGAGGTTTTGGCCGAAAAATATGACAACCGCCTGGTCATCACGAACTGGGACAATTATCTGATGGTCTTTCCCTATGACGAATGGCGGATCATCGAGGAAAAAGTCAGCCACCAGTCCATTCTGAGAAAGCAGGTGCGGGCTTTTCAGCGTTTTTTCATGTCCGGCGCCGTGGACTGTTCACTGGACGGCCAGGGTCGCGTTCTGATTCCCCCGAACCTGAGAGAATTTGCCGGGCTTGAGAAAGACATCGTGCTGGCCGGAATGATCAAGGTGATCGAGATCTGGAGCCGGGAGCGTTTTGACGCGGAAATGAAAAAGACAGAAGGCGACCTGGATACCTTCTGCGACTATATGGCGGATTTGGGCATTTAGAGACGGATGATGAGATGTCCTGCTTTCACGAACCGGTTATGTGCGGGGAGGTTCTTGAATCGCTTGCATGCAGGCCGGGCGGTGTTTATGTGGACGGCACGGTCGGCGGGGGCGGACACGCGCAGGCCATCCTGGAGCGGATCGCGCCGGACGGCCTGCTGATCGGCATAGACAGGGATCGAGACGCCCTGACGGCTTCGGAAAGACGGTTGCAGTCCTTTGGCCGACAAAAAATCCTGGTCAAGGGCAATTTCGCGCGGATCGGTCAACTTCTGGCCGACCTGCACATCGAAAAAGTGGATGGCATCCTGCTGGATCTGGGTGTTTCGTCCCATCAGCTCGATGCCGGGGACAGGGGCTTCAGCTTTGCTTTGGATGCTCCTCTCGATATGCGCATGGATCAGGACAGTCGCTTCAGCGCCTGTGATCTCGTCAACCAGTGTTCGGAGCATGAATTAAGGAAGATCATCAAAGATTATGGCGAGGAACCGATGGCAGGAAGAATTGCAAGGGCTATCCTGACAAAACGGGCAGCGGTTCCGATACGCACGACGAAGGAACTTGCCGATATCGTCCGCCGCGCCGTTCCCGCCGCATGCCGTCGGCGAAGAATCCACCCGGCGACCCGTACCTTTCAGGCCATCCGCATTGCCGTCAACGATGAACTTTCCAATCTTCGCGCGGCCATTTCAAACGGCGCAGAGCTGCTGAGGCCCGGCGGACGGTTTTCCATCATTTCTTTTCATTCTCTGGAGGACCGCATCGTCAAGGAAGCCTTTCGCGCCGCAGAGAAGGGTTGCACCTGCCCCCCGGATCTGCCGGTATGTCACTGTAAAGAGGAATCCAAGCTGAAGGTGATCACAAAACGGCCGGTGCGCCCCGGTGCGGACGAAATCGATTCAAATCCGAGGGCCAGGAGCGCCAGACTCAGAACGGCAGAGAGGCGGTGACAAATGCCCGCGCAAAAGCCGGCCGAGCAGGCCGAACAGGATAAGAAGACGCCACCGCGCATAAAATTTTCCATCTTTCTGTTTGTGGCTTTTGTGCTGATGGCGGTGGCCATAACCTACATATGGTCCCACGTTCAGATGACCAAGCTGGAATACCAGGTTGCCGAGGAGATGGCCCGAAGGGAGCAGTTGCTCGAGGAGCAGCGAAAAATGAAGCTTGAGTTTGCCACGCTGAAATCGCCCCGGCGCATAGAGGCGATTGCAAAAAGCTCCCTGAATCTGTCTTATCCGGAAAGAGATCAGGTCATTGTGCTCAGGGATACAGGAGGCGTGAAATGACCATTGAAGAAAAAAAATGGCTGCGCGTCAGGATCGCGACCCTGATGGGCGTGTTCATGATCCTCTTCATTGCCCTCGTGACACGCGCCTACCAGATCCAGGTGCTCAATGGTCAGCATCTCAAGGCGCGTGCGGACAGACAACACACGGCCACGCTGAGGGTCGAATCGGAACGAGGCATCATTTTCGATCGCAACGGAGAAAAGCTGGCCGTCAGCGTGATGGCCGATTCCCTCTTTGCGGATCCTTCAAAAATCAAGGACCTGCGGGGAACGGCGGCGAAGCTGGCTCTCGTTCTGAAAATCGACCAGGAGAGCCTTTTAAAAAAAATGTCCGGGGCGAAGACCTTCAGCTGGCTTGCGCGCCGCATTACGCCGGACCAGACCGCCCTGATAGAAGCGCTGGATCTGGACGGCGTCTTTATCATCAAGGAGCCTAAACGTTTCTATCCCAATGGAGAACTGGCCGGTCACCTGATCGGTTTTGTCGGTTTGGACGCCAACGGACTGGAGGGGCTGGAGTTCAGATTCAATGAACATTTGAAAGGCGAACCGGAACAGTTGAAATGGACGCGGGATGCCAGGGGCAGGCGGCTTTATCCCCGCATTGAGCCTGCCGCGGCCAGCCATCAGGGAGGCGCCAATGTGGTTTTGACCATTGACAGCCGGATTCAATATCTGGTCGAATCCCAGCTCAAGGAAGCCGTTCAGAGCAAAGGCGCCAAAGGTGGCCTGGCCGTGGTCATGGACCCCAAAACCGGCGAAATTCTCGCGCTGGCCAACGAAAAAAGCTTCGATCCCAATCATTTTTCCAAACAGGGCGCGGTCAGAGGCAAAAACAGGGTCATTGTGGACTGTTTCGATCCGGGCTCCACCTTTAAACCTTTTCTTGCGGCGGCGGCGCTGGAAGAGGGGATTTACAAGGAAACGGATCAAGTTTTTTGCGAAAATGGAAACTATGCCGTCGCCGACCGGGTCATCCGGGAAGCGCAGCGGAAAAAACACGGCTATCTGAGTTTTGCCGATATTATCAAGTATTCCAGCAATATCGGTTCCGTTAAAATTGCCGAGCGACTGGGTAAAGAGAAATTTTATAACTATATCACGCGCTTCGGATTCGGGCAGAAGTCGGGCATCGACCTTCCCGGTGAAACGGCCGGCCTGCTGCGCCCGGTCCGAAACTGGACGCGGGTGGATGCCGCGACGATCGCCTTCGGCCAGGGCGTGTCCGTGACCGCCATTCAGCTGATATCAGCCCTGTCCGCCATTGCGAACCAGGGCGTCCTGATGAAGCCCTACATTGTCAGGGGCATTGTGGACAAGAACGGCCAGGTGATCAAAAAGTATGATCCGACGCCGGTGCGGCAGGTGATCTCGCCGCAAACGGCCAGGCGCATGACGGTGCTCATGACCAATGTTGTCGGCGACCCGGACGGGACCGGGAAAAATGCGCGCATCGACCATGTGCGTGTGGCCGGCAAGACGGGCACCTCGCAGAAATTCGACTTCACCCGAAGGGTTTATTCTTCGGAGCGTGTCCGGACCTCTTTCATGGGATTTTTCCCGGCTGAAGATCCGCAGGTTGCCATCCTCGTCGTTCTGGACGAACCGCAGCGGGACAAGTGGGGAGGTGTCGCCTCCGCCCCGGTTTTCAGGAACATTGCCGAACAGATTCTCACGTGCTTCAAGACGCATATCCGGGATAATCCGGTCTATGAGCAGGAGGATCCCATCGACCGGAATCCGAAAATCAGGCGTATTGCAGCGGGATCCGTCATGGACGCCCCGGACCATGAAGGGGATCATCAGGAAGAATCCGTCATGCCGGATTTCCGCGGCATGACGATCCGTGACGCGCTTCGGACGGCCAGGGAACGGGGGATCGAACTCCGGATCGCCGGCAACGGATGGGCCGTCAATCAGGCGCCTGCGCCCGGCGTCATGATCGGCGAGCCAAGATATTGTTCGGTGTTCTTCAGCACCGGTCAATAGGGAGGCCGGATGGACTTGGCGATGCTCATGGAAGACATTCCCGTCCGGCGCTGGACCGGCGCCCGGTCCGGTCCGGTTGCGTCCGTCTGCTACGATTCCAGGGCCTGCCGTCGGGGCAGTCTTTTTGTCGCCGTTCCCGGCTTGCTGGCGGATGGACACGCCTATATTCCCGACGCGATCCGCCGCGGCGCCGGTGTGATTGTCCATGAAAAGCCGCTGCCTGAGACCGCCGATGTCTCGTGGATTCAAGTTACGGACAGCCGCCGCGTCCTGGGGATGCTGGCACGCAACTTTTATCAGTGCCCGTCATCGCAACTTTGCCTGATCGGGGTTGTCGGAACCAACGGCAAAACCACGGTGACCTATCTGCTGGAAGCCATTCTGGCGGCTGCCGGTTATAACGTGGGCGTTATGGGAACCGTGAACTATCGTTTCAACGAGAAAACGATGTCGGCGGACCACACGACGCCGGAATCACTGGACATGCAGAAAATGCTGCGAGAGATGGCGGACGATGGCGTCAGCCATGTGGTGGCGGAAATTTCCTCGCATGCGGTGGATCTGAGGCGGGTTGAAGACTGTGATTTTGATTTCGGCGTCTTTACGAATCTGTCTCAGGACCATTTGGACTACCACAAGACCATGGAAAATTATTTTTCGGCAAAAAAAAGATTTTTCCATGAGTTGCTGTCCGCAAGCAAAAAGAAAGTCTCATGCCGCATGGCGGTCAATGCGGATGATCCATGGGGACAGCGGCTTTTACGGGAAGTCCGACTGCCCTGCATGACCTTTGGAATCGAGGCGCCCTGTGATCTTTCAGCCCGGGAGATTCATCTGAGTATCGAAGGGATTCGGGCAACGTTCCATTGGGCCGGTCAGCGGCTTGAAATCGCTTCGCCGCTGATCGGCCGATACAACCTCTATAATATCCTGGCGGCTGCCGCTGCGGCCCTGTCGCTCGGCATTACGCCGGAAATGATCCGGAAGGGGGTGGCGCATCTTGGCCAGGTGCCGGGACGGATGGAGAAGGTCAGCGTTCCGGGCCAGCCCGCTGTCTTTGTGGATTACGCCCATACGGACGATGCCCTTCGGCGCGTCCTGCAGAATCTGGCCGCCTTCAAGCAGGGGCGTTTAATCACCCTGTTCGGCTGCGGGGGAGACCGGGATCGGGGGAAAAGACCCCTGATGGCGAAGGCCGCAGCCGAGCACAGCGACCGATTGATCATTACCTCGGACAATCCGCGTACGGAGGATCCATTGGAAATCATCCGTCAGATCGAGGCCGGACTCTCCGGAAGAGGCCTGAGGAAGGTCGCGGCGGCCGAGTTCGAGGCCGGAAATGACGATCGGTGCTACACCGTCATGGTGGACCGGGGTGCGGCGATCGAGACGGCCATTGCCTGCGCGGGGCCGTCCGATGTCGTATTGATCGCCGGGAAAGGACATGAAGACTATCAGATTCTGGGCAACAGAAGGCTCTCTTTTGATGATCGGCGCCATGCGAGAGCAGCCCTGGCGAAACGATCCGGGAAAATGAACCCATGAAAACCTCCGTTGTCATGACATTCGACGAAGCATTGCGGGCCACCGGGGGCAGCCTGATCCGGGGGGAAGCCGAAAAAATATTTCAGGGCGTCTCCACCGATTCACGGACGCTGCAGGATGGCAACCTCTTTGTCTGTCTGCGCGGGGAAAACTTTGACGGCCATCGTTTCCTGGCGGCAGCGGCGGGAGCGGCCGGATTTGTCATTCAGAAAGACGCGGGAGAGCAAATCATGGCCGCGCACGAACAAAGACCGGTCATCGTCGTGGAGGACACCCTGGTTGCATTGGGGGCCATCGCCCGCTTCTGGCGAAGAAAGCTCAAAGTGCCGGTGATCGCCGTCACCGGCAGTTCCGGAAAAACCACCACCAAGGAAATGACGGCGCAGATTCTGGGTGATACGAAAAATGTTCTGAAGACGGAGGGGAATTTCAACAACCGGATCGGTCTGCCCCTGACGCTGCTGAGGATTGCCGACCGGCATGATGTCGCCGTGGTGGAGATGGGCACCAACATGCCCGGGGAAATTGAATGCCTCACACGCATCGCCGAACCCGATATCGGGCTCATCACGAATATCGGCGCCGCCCATCTGGAAAAGCTGAAGTCTCTGGCCGGCATCCGCGAGGAAAAAGGGGCGCTATTTGCGAACATGAGCGGGGATGGGATAGCCGTGATCAACCGGGACGACACGGCCGTGGAAATCCTGGGCCGTCGGTGGCAGGGAAAACGCATCACGTTCGGATGGAAACGCGGCGCCGACGTTTCGGCCGGCGACGTCCGAAAGGCAGGTCCCGTCGGGATCGCGTTTCAACTCAGAACCGGGCGGGATCAACGGCAGGTGCAAATGCAGGTCCGGGGGATCCATAACCTTTACAATGCGCTGGGAGCCGCTGCGGCGTCTCTCGCATTGGGCGGGGATCTGGACCGCATCTGCCGGGGACTGGAATCTTTCCGGGGTATTCCCGGGCGCTTTGATGTGCAGATCCTGAAGAACGGCGCTTATGTGATCGACGATACCTATAACGCCAACCCGCTTTCGGTGCGCGAAGCCCTCAAGACCCTTCATGAATTGCGCGGCGCTGCGGACAGCGTCGTGATTCTGGGAGATATGCTGGAACTGGGAACCAGGGCCGGTCAATGGCATCGAAAGATCGGACGCGTGATCGCCGAAACAGGGGTTCAATCCCTTTTGCTTATGGGAGAACACGGCCGCGATACCGCGGCGGGCGCGATGGAAAGAGGCATGCCGGCCGCCCGGATCTTCTTGTGTGAAAATCCGGGGCAGGTTCAGGATTATCTCAAGATATCGCTCAGGCCCGGGGACTGGGTGCTTGTAAAGGGATCCAGAAGGATGAAGATGGAACGCATCGTCGGCATGCTGATCGAAACATTTGGTTTGCAGGAGCGGGCGGCGGCATGATTTATCATCTCTTATATCCCCTGCATACGACGTTTTCCTCCTTTAACGTCTTTCGTTACATCACCTTCCGGGCGATCTATGCGGCCATTACCGCCCTGGTGATCTGTTTTGTTTTAGGCCCCTGGATGATCCGGAAGCTCAAGGCCATGAAAATCGGTCAGATGATCCGGGAGGATGGACCCGATTCGCATTATTCAAAAGAGGGGACCCCGACGATGGGGGGACTTTTGATCATCTTCGCTGCGGTCCTTTCCACTTTCCTCTGGTCCAATCTGACGGTGGATTATGTCTGGATGATCATGATGGTGACGGTCGGCTTCGGCCTGATCGGTTTTATGGACGATTATCGGAAGCTGGCCTTTAAAAACAGCAAGGGTGTTTCGGGGAAGGTCAGGCTGGTCATGGAAATCGCCATTGCTCTTTTTGTCAGCATCATTCTCTACTACAAGGCCGGCTTCAGCTCCAATATCACGCTTCCCTTTTTCAAGACCGCCTTGCCTGACCTGGGATGGGGCTATGTGCTGCTTGCAACCTTCATCATCGTCGGGGCGGCCAACGCCGTGAATCTGACCGATGGGCTCGACGGCCTGGCCATCGGCCCGGCGATTACCTGCTTCATGACCTATTTGTTGTTCGCCTATTTTGCCGGCAATGTCAAGATCTCGGGCTATCTGCAGATTCCCTACGTGGCCGGGACGGGGGAACTGGCCATTTTTTGCGGCGCCATGGTGGGCGCCGGGATCGGCTTCCTTTGGTACAACACCTATCCGGCCCAGGTTTTTATGGGCGACACCGGGTCCCTTCCGCTGGGCGCTGCGCTGGGGGCCCTGGCCGTGATGACCAAGCAGGAGATCCTGCTGGCGATTGTGGGGGGCATCTTCGTTCTGGAAACCGTTTCGGTCATCTGCCAGGTGGGGTGGTTCAAGATATCGCATGGCAGGAGGATTTTTCGCATGGCGCCGATTCACCATCATTTTGAACTCAAGGGATGGGCGGAGCCGAAAATTATCGTTCGTTTCTGGATTGTCTCGATTTTATTGGCGCTTGTCGCCATCAGCACACTCAAATTGAGGTAGGGTCACGCATGATGGATTTGTCCGGGCAACGCATCCTGGTGATCGGACTGGGAAAAACAGGAACCGCAGCCGCGAGGTTCCTGTCCCGCCAGGGGGCTGATGTGACCGTTACGGATGAGAAGGAAAGGGTTGAGCTCAGGGAACCCCTGGAGAGGTTGCAGCGGGAGGGGATGACCCTCCGTTTCCGTCCCTGCACCACGGATATCCTGTCCGACATGGATATGGTGGTGCCGTCTCCGGGCGTTTCACCATTCAATCCGATGCTTGTGGAAGCCGTGCGCCTGGGAAAAACGGTGCTGAGCGAACTGGAGTTGGCCTTCCGGTTTCTGAAGCGGCCGATGATTGCCGTTACGGGAACCAACGGAAAAACGACGACGACGACGCTGATCGGAGAAATCATGGCGAAATCCGGCAAGTCGGCATTTGTGGGAGGAAATATCGGAACACCGCTGATCGACTTCGTCGATGGGCCACAGCAGCAGGAGTTTGTGGTCGTGGAGGTCAGCAGTTTTCAGTTGCAGTGGGTCCGTGACTTCCGGCCCGATGTCGCCGTCCTGCTCAATGTGACCGGTGACCACGTGGATTATCATGGTACGTTTGCCGACTATCGACGCGCCAAGGAACGAATTTTCGCAAACCAGAGGCGGCAGGACCTGGCCATCCTCAATGTATGCGAAGCCCATAGCCGGTCGTTTTTACAGCGATTGACCGCAAAAATTGCGTATTTCAGCACGTCCGGGCAGGTTAACGAGGGGATTTTTCTTGACGGCGGGCAAATGGTTTTGCGGCCGATTGCAGGGGAGCCTGAAATTTATCCTCTTGATATGATTAAGATTCCTGGCGTTCACAATATCGAGAATGTCATGGCCGCGATCCTGGCGGCGAGGGGGGCCGGATGTCGCCGGGAAGCGATCATCGAAGCCGTTGGTGCATTCCGGGGCATCAAGCACCGGATCGAATTTGCCGGCGAGAAGGATGGGGTCGCCTTCTATGACGACTCCAAGGCGACCAATGTCGATGCGGTTCTGCGTGCCCTGGAGAGCTTTTCCAGGCCCGTGGTGCTTTTGATGGGAGGACGCGACAAGCAGGGGGATTTCGGGCTGCTGTCGGACACGATAAAAAAAAGGGTCAAGGTCCTGATTTTATTTGGCGAGGCGGGGGAGAAAATCGCAGGGCGAATCGGCGGCGCCGTCGATACGATTTCGGCGGCGACCCTGCGTGAAGCCATGCCGCTGGCACGGCGCTCCGCGGCGGCAGGGGATGTGGTACTGCTCGCGCCGGGCTGTGCCAGCTTTGATGAATTCAAGGATTATAAAGAACGGGGAGATGTCTTCAAGCAATGGGTTGGAAGCCTTTCCTGATGGAAAATGCCGCGGCCGAGGGAGAAAGACCGGACATCCTGATCCTCGTGATCACGCTGATTCTGGTCACGGTCGGCACGGCCATGATTTACAGCTCCAGTTCCATCCTGGCGATGGAGCGGTTCAAGGATGCGCAGTATTTTCTAAAAAAGCAGGTCTTTTTTGTCCTGATCGGGATGACGGCCATGGTCCTTTTGACCAAACTGGATTATCACCTCTTGAGGAAATGGGCCTACCCCGGCGTCATCCTTTCCATTATTCTGCTGCTGCTCATTTTTGTCCCGCACCTGGGGATCCGGGCGGGCGGCGCCCGGCGCTGGCTGAACCTCGTTTTCTTTTCGTTTCAGGTCACGGAATTTGCCAAGATCTGCATTGTTCTCTTCCTGGCGCATTTTCTGAGCCGGAAAGTCAATGTTTTGAAGAGTTTTTCGCGCGGCGTCCTGGCGCCGCTGCTGGTGACTTTTTTCATTATCGGCCTGATCGCCCTCGAACCGGATTTCGGCACCGCCGTGATCATCGCCATGATCCTCATGATGATGCTCTTTCTGGCCGGGTGCAGCATAAAACATCTGGGTGGATTGACGGCCCTGCTCATCCCTGCCGCAGTCTGGATGGTCATGTTCAAGAGCTACCGGGTGGACCGGCTCAAGGTTTTTCTGAATCCCTGGAGCGACCCCGGGAACAAGGGCTTTCAGATCATTCAATCGCTTCTATCCTTCGGGTCCGGCGGAGCCTTTGGCGTCGGGATCGGCGACGGCATGCAGAAACTCTTCTATTTGCCTGAGCCTCATACGGATTTTATCCTGTCGGTCATTGCCGAGGAGAGTGGTTTTGTCGGTGTGATGGCGGTGATCTGTCTCTTTGCGGTGCTCATCGTGCGTGGTTTCATGGTGGCCTTCCGGGCGCCCGATCTCTTCGGGACGCTGCTGGCCGCCGGCCTCACCATGGTGCTGGCCCTCGGGGCGTTTATCAACATCGCCGGTGTGATGGGGTTGATTCCCCTGAAAGGATTGACGCTGCCGTTCCTCAGTTATGGGGGGACGTCGCTGATCATGAGCCTCGTGGCCGTGGGGATTCTGCTGAATATCTCTTCCCATGAGCGCACGTGAAAAAAAGGAAGGTCGGTAAAGGGCGGTGAAGGTGATCATCGCAGGCGGCGGCACGGGCGGACATCTTTTTCCCGGCATTGCCATTGCGGAGGAGTTTCTGCGACGGGATCGGGATGATCGGATTCTGTTTGTCGGGACGGACCGGGGCATAGAAAAGAGAATTCTGGGAGATTTGGTGTATTCATTGCAGACCATCGACGTTTCGGGTGTCAAGGGAAGGGGATGGAAGAAGTCCCTCGCGGCCCTGTTCCGCATTCCGGGGAGCCTGATTCAGTCCTTCCGGATTATCCGGCGGTTTTCCCCGGATCTTGTCGTCGGGGTGGGTGGATACGCTTCGGGTCCGGCGGTCCTGACCGCCTGCCTGATGGGCGTTCCGACGGCCATTGCCGAGCAGAACGCCCTGCCGGGATTGACCAACCGTATCCTGGGGAAGGTGGTGGACCGGATATTCGTGAGCTTCGCGCAGACCGGGCGGTGGTTTCATGCCGGCAAGGTGGTGGTGTCGGGAAATCCGATCCGGCAGGCGTTTTTCTCGGAGCGGAAGGCTCCGGAAAGGCAAGGTCGTCCGTTTACGCTCCTGATATTCGGGGGAAGCCAGGGCGCCCATGCCGTCAACCGGGCCGTGACGGAGGCCCTCGATGATCTGGCGCCGCTGCGGGAGGACCTGTATATCATCCATCAGACGGGGAGCCAGGACCGGGACGAGGTGGCCCGTACCTATCAGGCAAAGGGCGTGACGGCGGAGGTGCTGCCCTTTATTACGGATATGGCGGCGGCCTATCGAAAGGCGGATCTGTTGATCTGCAGAGCGGGCGCCACGTCCATCGCAGAAATCACGGCGGCCGGGAAGACGGCCATTTTGATTCCCTTTCCCTTTGCGGTGGAGGATCATCAGACCGGCAATGCAGAGGTTCTCGTGCAGGCGGGTGCGGCCGAAATGATTCCGGAGAGAGAGCTGACCGGTGCACGGCTGGCGGCAAGCGTAAAACGGTATTACGACCATCCCGAGCTGCTTCGGGACATGGAAGCCCGGTCGGCCGGACTGGGAAATGTCCGGGCCGCCGCAGACATCGTGGATGGCTGTCTGATGCTGGTTCGACAGAGATGAGACAAGGACAGGTAACGCGCATGAGCAAGACGAAACGGGTCGATGCGATGCAGAGGAAGATCAGGAAAATCCATTTTGTCGGGATCGGAGGCATCGGGATGAGCGGCATCGCCGAAGTTCTGCTCAACCTGGGCTATGTGGTCACGGGATCCGATCTGTCCCCCACGGATATCACCCAGAGGCTGGCGTCGCTCGGCGCCGCCATTTTTCAGGGGCACCAGGCGTCCCATGTAGGCGACGCCGATGTGGTGGTGACCTCCACGGCCGTGAAGCCGGACAATCCGGAGGTGCTGGAGGCCCATGTAAAGAGCATCCCCGTCATCCCTCGTGCGGAAATGCTCGCCGAACTGCTGAAAATGAAATTTTCCATCGCCGTTTCCGGCAGCCACGGAAAAACGACTACGACCTCGATGATCTCCACGGTTCTGGCCCACGGCGGGTTTGATCCCACCATGGTCATCGGTGGAAAACTGGCCAGCATCGGGGGGAATGCCAAGATCGGAGACGGTGAGGTCATTGTGGCCGAAGCGGACGAAAGCGACGGTTCTTTTCTGAAATTGGCGCCCTGCCTGGCCGTGATTACGAACATCGACCGGGAACATCTCGATTACTATCGGGACATTGAGGAGATCAAGACGGCCTTTTTGACCTTTGCCAATATGGTGCCTTTTTACGGGGCGACGATGGTTTGCCTCGATGATCCGCATGTGCAGGAGATCCTGCCGGCCATCAAGCGCAGGGTCGTTACGTACGGCCTGAGTACGCCCGCCGACTATCAGGCCAGGGATGTCGAACTGAAGGGCCCGAACTCCGTCTTTACGGTTTACGCCAGAGGGGAGAGGCTTGGCGAGGCGATGCTGAACGTTCCGGGTCGGTTCAATGTGGCCAACGCCCTGGCGACTATTGCGACGGCCCGGGAAATGGATATGCCTTTTGAAGCGATTCGGGGGGGGCTGCTGAAATATACCGGTGTGGGCAGGCGTTTGGAGAACAAGGGAACCGCTGCGGGCGTGACGGTGATCGACGATTACGGGCATCATCCGACCGAAATCCGCGAGACCCTTCTGGCGGCCAGACAGGTCTGGCCGGGCAGAAGGATCGTGGTGTTCCAGCCGCATCGCTATACGCGGACGCAAAAGCTCTTCCAGGAATTCCTGACCGCTTTTCCGAGCGCAGATCACCTTGTTATCACTGATATTTATGCTGCCAGCGAGAAGGCGATCGAGGGGGTGGATGCGGCCGGTCTGGCCGAAGGAATCCGGCGGAGCGGACATCCGGATGTCGTCTATATCTCCGGATTCGACGAGATCGTGAATCATCTGTTGGCCATCGCCCGGCCAAACGATGTGATCATCACGCAGGGGGCGGGCAGCATCTGGAAGATCGGGGAGGCGTTTCTGCAGCGCACGGCGGCGGCCGAACAACAGGAAAGCCGATAATCATGGATCAGGCGTTACATAAGAAACTCAGAGCGATAACCGCCGGGCAGGTTCTTTTTAATGAGCCGCTGGATCGCTATACGTCGCTGGGGGTCGGCGGCCGGGCCGATATGGTGGTCTTTCCACAAAGCGTGGAAGAACTCGCCCGGCTTGTTCCTTTTTTCAGGGAAAACGGCCATCCCTTTCTGGTCGTGGGGAACTGGACCAATCTGCTGGTCCGGGACGGGGGCTATCGGGGCGCCATGGTCGTCATGAAGAACCTCAATCGTATCACCTGGGAGCCGGGGGATGGGGATACGGTCATGGTGGACGCCCAGGCCGGTGTTTCTCTGATGGAACTGGTCCGCCTGTCGGCGGAACGGGCGCTCGCGGGCATGACGTTCTGTGCGGGTATTCCCGGAAGCGTGGGCGGGGCGGTCATCATGAATGCCGGCGCCTATGGGCAGGAAATCAAGGATATCCTGTTCAAGGCGACGCTCATGGATGATCAGGCCGTTGTGACGGACCGGCTGTGCAAGGATCTTTCTTTTGAATATAGAAGGCTCAACGTTCCGGAGGGGACGATCGTGCTGGGCGCCGTTTTCCGTCTCGCGTGCGGGGACGCTCAAGGCATCCGGCGGCGGATTGATGGCATTTTGGGGCAGCGAAGGCAGAAGCATCCCTTGAATTATCCGAGCGCCGGGTCGATTTTCAAAAATCCTGCCGGACATCCCGCAGGCCTCCTGATCGAAGCAGCGGGGCTCAAGGGAATGACGGTCGGAGGCGCCAAGATATCGGAAAAGCACGGGAATTTCATTATCAACACGGGCGGCGCCAGGGCGTCCGATGTTCTGACGCTGATCGAGCGGGTTCAACGGGAGATCCTCAGGCAGACGGGGATTGCCCTGGAAACGGAAGTGCGGATCGTAGGGGAGTAGGTTGTGGGAAGTGTCCAGCAGTCCAAAATCAGCGCCGGTCATCATCGTCTGAAACGACATTCCGGCGACATTTTAGGCGACATGATGAAGGCGTTGCTTCTGCTTACATGCATTCTGCTCATGACGTCCCTGCTGATCATCGGCTACATCCATGTGATGAGCGCCGCCTATTTCAGCATCCGTGAAACGCAGGTGCGGGGGGTAAAAGAACTGACGGAAAAGGACGTTCTTGCCCTGGCCGCCCTCAAACCGGCCCAGAACCTGCTGGCGGTCAATGCCGATGCGATTCGGGACCGTATCCGGAAGAATCCCTGGATCAGGGAGGTGTACATCGGGCGGGAGCTTCCGCGACGACTGGTCATCGAGGTCCGGGAGCGGACAGCCATTGCGCTGCTGAAAAGAGAAGACGGCTTTCACCTGATGGATGCGGACGGTCTGGCTTTCAAAAAACTGGAGGCGGATGATGCGTCCGACCTTCCCACGCTGACCGGTTGTTACCGGGACGGCCGTCCGGATCAGCCCCTGATGGAGAAAGCCCTCGAGCTGTTCCGCTATCTGTCAACGGTGGAGGGACCCTTTTCCATTGCATCGATTGCCGAGATCAACGGGGATGAAGTCTTCGGGTTTTCCATATTTACCGGCAGCGCTGTTTGTCTGCGTCTGGGGTTCGATCATTATGACAACAAGATCAAGCGGCTGAATCCGGTCCTGGCGGATCTGGAAAAAAGGAACGTCAACCTGAAATATGTCATGATCGATTTGACGGATCCGACAAAAATTACCGTGCAGAAACGGCATATCCTGGCGCCGGCAACGCCGGCAGGGACGGCAAAGGGGTACAGAACATGAGGAAAGGCGGATAGGCTCATGGCAAGGAAGTCAAATGTCATTGTGGGGCTGGATCTGGGAACGACAAAGACCTGCATCATTGTGGGCGAGATCAAGCCGCAGGGCGTCGATATCATCGGATTCGGATCTCAACCTTCCGAAGGCTTGCGCAAGGGGGTGGTTGTCAATATCGACAGCACCGTCGATGCCGTCAAGCGCGCCGTCGAGGAAGCCGAACATATGTCGGGGTGCGAGATCAGTTCCGTTTTTGCCGGCATCGCGGGCGGCCATATCAAAGGACAGAACTCTCTGGGCATCGTCGCCGTCAAGGGGCGCGAGGTCGATGAGGAAGACGTTCAGCGGGCCGTTGAAGCGGCCCGGGCGATTGCCATTCCCTCGGACCGGGAGATCCTGCACACGCTGCCGCAATATT
>Ga0351881_1084_pt1 | contig 23753 bp, 25 predicted proteins | sample BONcelFGM3001E15_FD_206769 | JGI IMG/M metagenome (GOLD analysis project Ga0351881, IMG submission 206769) | Enriched cells from coal bed in the Powder River Basin, Montana, United States - BONCAT cells FGM rep3 HSBNCT.FGM.300.1.E15 ...
GGGAGGAAGGTGGTCAACGAGATCGACCTGGAGATCCATCCCGGAGAGGTGGTCGGCCTGCTGGGACCGAACGGCGCCGGCAAGACGACGACCTTCTACATGATTACCGGGCTCATCCAGCCCGATGGCGGCCATATCTTTGTGGATGACGAGGATGTCAGCCGCTGCCCGATGTATATCCGGGCCAGAAAAGGCATCAATTACCTGCCCCAGGAACCGTCCATCTTCCGGAAATTGACGGTTGAGGCAAATATCATGGCCATTCTCGAGACGGTTGAAGCGGACCGCCAACAACGACGGGCCAGACTGGCCGAGCTTCTGGCCGAGCTGGACCTGGCCGGACTGGCTAAAAACTATGCCTACTCCCTGTCGGGCGGAGAGCGCCGGCGGGTGGAGATTACGCGGGCGCTGGTCACCTCTCCCAAGTATATCCTGCTCGACGAGCCGTTTGCCGGGATCGATCCGCTTGCCGTGGCCGATATTCAAAAAATCATTTTCAAGTTGCGCGCAAAGGGAATTGGGGTCATCATCTCAGATCACAATGTACGGGAAACGCTTTCCGTGTGCAATCGGGCGTACATCATCAACGAAGGCAGGGTGCTGGTTGAAGGGGATCCCGAAACCATTGCGAATTGCAAGGCGGCAAGAAAAATTTATTTCGGGGAGGATTTCTCTTTTTAATGGCCTTCGAGCTCAAGCAGAACCTTAAACTCTCCCAGCAACTGATCATGACGCCGCAGCTCCAGCAGGCGATCAAACTCTTGCAGTTGTCCCGCCTCGAACTGGTGGATACCATCAATCAGGAGATGGAGGAGAATCCGCTGCTGGAGGAATTGGTTTCCGACGACGACCAGGAAAACAGCGCCAGCCAGGAAACGGATGTCATAACGGTTGTCGAGCGGGAAGAAGTCAAGCTCCAGGAGCGGACGGAAGAAGTAACCGGCGAAGGGGATGGACGCGAAGAGTTCGACTGGGGCAGTTATCTCGAAGATTACGGTCCGATGGGTGTGACCTATGACCGGCCGGACGGCGAGGCGACGTCCTGGGACAATATCCTGACGGCGACGCCCTCCTTGACGGATCATCTGATGTGGCAGCTCAAACTTTCGCGGCTGACGGAGCGGGAAATGCTCCTGGGCGAACAGATCATAGGCAATCTTGATCCCAACGGGTATCTTGCGGCCACTGTTTCAGAGATTGCCGTACAGAATCAGGCGGAAACGGCTGAAGTGGAAGCGGCGCTGGTGAAAATCCAGGAGTTCGATCCGCCCGGAATCGCCGCCCGGGATCTGCAGGAATGTCTGCTGATTCAGGCACGCCTCCTCGGCGTGGCGAATCCTCTCATCGAAACGATCATCCGGGATCACATGAAGGATCTGGAGCTGAAAAATTACAATCACATCGTGAGGAAGCTGCGGGTCTCTCTGCAGGATGTTCTTCATGCCGTCCAGGTTATCGGCAGGATGGACCCGAAGCCGGGCCGGATTTTCAGCGAGGAGAAAACCCAGCCCATCATTCCCGATGTTTACGTGTTCAAATCCGGCGACGACTATAAGATCGTGCTTAACGATGACGGATTGCCGAGACTGAGGATCAGCAATTTTTACCGCGAGATCATGGGGAACCACAGCGGGAAAACCAATGACGAAACGGGGAAAAAATACATCCGGGAAAAGGTGCAGTCCGCCACATGGCTGATCAAGAGCATCCAGCAGAGGCAAAAGACCATCTTCAGGGTGGCCGAAAGCATTGTGAAGCAGCAGAAGGAATTTTTCGACGGCGGCATGGATTACCTGAAACCGCTGGTGCTCAGAAGCATCGCCGATGATGTGGAGATGCACGAATCCACGATCAGCCGTGTCGTGACGAACAAGTATATGCAGACGCCCCGCGGCATTTTTGAAATGAAATATTTTTTCAGCAGCGGGATCAACAGAACGGGCGGCGAGTCGATTGCCTCAAAAAGCGTCAAGGAAAGTATCCGCAGGATCATCGGTGAAGAAGATCCCCGGAAGCCCTTGAGCGACCTCGAGATCGTTGAGATTCTCGCCAGGGATCGGATCGACATTGCCCGGCGGACAGTGGCCAAATACAGGGAAATGATGGGCATTCTGCCCTCATCGCGGCGTAAGAAATATTTCTGACGGGTCAAACAAATCCATTGACTTTTTAGACCAATGCCAATAAAAGGCGCGTTTCACGAATGCGCTCGGCGTAAGGGGTGTGACGCCGTTCGCCAGGGATCGAAGCCGAAACAGCGAAATTTGACAGGAGGACGGACAGATGAAAATATCTCTAACATTCAGGAATACAGAGGGAGAAAACTGGCAAAAGGAATATGTGGATGAACGGTTCGGCAAGGTTAAGAAATACATTGATCGTCCCGTCGATGTGCATGTGATTCTCTCCGTGGAAAAATTCAGGAATGTTGCAGAGGTGAATATGATTGCCGATGGTCTTAATATCAATGCGAAGGAAGAGGCAAAGGATATGCGTCTGGCCATCGACAATGCCGTTGATAAAATCGAAAGGCAATTGAAAAAGCATAAGGAAAAAATCAGAGGGCATAAAACCAATCCGACCCGTGCGGAAGGGATAGCGGCCCTCGGCGCGGTGGAAGTGGAAAACGAGGAAGATCAGGAACCCAAACTCGTCGAGACCCGAAAGGTCGTGCTTCAGCCCATGTCGCCGGACGACGCCGTGATGGAGATGGATGCGTCCAGGCAGCGGTTCATCATCTACCGCGATTCGTCGTCTGAAAACGTAAGTCTGATCTATCGGCGTGATGACGGAAATTATACGCTCATCGAGACCAGTCATTGATATCGTAGAGGATGCATCATGAAAATCATAGAGATGCTCAAACCTGATTATATTGTGGAAGCATTGAAGTCGGACAAGAAACAGGAGGTCCTGCTGGAATTGTCGGCCCCCTTCCTGAAAGACAACCCCCAACTGGATCCGGAGGCCGCCCTGTCCGTTCTGATGGAGCGGGAGAAGCTGGGCAGTACCGGAATCGGCGAAGGGATCGCCATCCCCCACGGGAAGATGGCCGGACTCGACCATCTCGTGGTCTGTTTTGGCAGAAGCCTTCCCGGAATTGACTTCAACGCCATGGATGGAAACCCCGTACACCTTTTTTTCCTGCTCATGGCGCCCGAGAATTCCGCGGGACAGCACCTGAAAACGCTCGCAAAAATATCCAGAATGCTCAAGGACGGCCGTTTCCGCGCAAAGCTCATCGAGGCGCAATCCCGGGATGAAATATTCGGGATGATCGCCCAACAGGACAATATCGTATCGCAATAGACCGATCGGGACGATTCATGCGGGCTCAGCGTATTTCGGTTCAGCAACTTCTTGCCGGGTCGAGGGGCCGGCTGGGCCTCGGGGAGGTGATCCATGCCCGGGGCCATGCAAATCGTCTGCGCCATGTTCGGGTGCAGCAGGGCGTCGTCGGGGCGTACGGCCGACCTTTGCGCCCCGGCGAAATTCTCGTCGTGCATCCGGACCGGACAATCGAGCGGATCGGTAAAGACATGGACGCCCTTCGGCGTTTTCTCGACGCCGTCCGGACGGCAAAAATCCCCTGTATTTTCATCTGCGCGTCGGAGCGGATTCCGGATGGTCTGCGCGATATCGGAGAGCAGGCCGAAATCTCCCTGGCGGCGTCATCCCTGGGTGCGTTTTTGCTGAAGAGCCGCCTGACCGGGTTGTTGCGCGAAAAAATCTATGATCACATAAGAGTACACGGCGTACTGCTGGAGATGTTCGGGATCGGGGTTCTGATTTCAGGAAACAGCGGTGTCGGTAAAACGACGGCCGGCATGATGCTGGCGCAGCGCGGACACGTGTGGATCGCCGACGACGCCGTCGAAATCAGGAACACGCGTAATCAAGGGATTCAAGCGTGCGCGAACCTTCTGACGCGGGATCTCGTTGATTTGAAGGAATCCGGCGTGCGGAACATCAGGCACCTTTTCCCCGGTCGTTCGCCGAAAGGAACGCGTCTGCGCCTGGTCCTGGACATGCAAACCGGAAATATTGTACGGCATTCAGAAAGCATCGGCGGATTTCGGGACATGCTGGGGACGCCGATCCCCTCTATTTCGATTCCATCGGTGCGGGATCGCGATTTCGACGTATTGGAAATAGAAAAGCAAGTCAGGGCGTTGGCTGAAGGTGGAGGCGCATCGTGAAAAATCTGAAAGTAGTCATCGTTACGGGAATGTCCGGGTCCGGAAAGACGACGGCTCTGCGGGCGCTCGAAGATGTGGACTTCTTCTGTGTGGACAATCTGCCGGTTGCGCTGCTGCCGAAATTTCTTGAGATCCAGTCCGCTGAAACCAAGGCCATTTCCAAGGTTGCCCTGGTGATGGATCTGCGGGAGGAAAGCTTTCTCGAGACCTACCCCGAAGTTTTCAGCCATCTCAGGCAGAAGGGATACAAGATCGAAATCCTCTTTCTGGACGCCCATGACGACGCCCTGGTGCATCGCTTCAGCGAAACGAGACGCATCCATCCCCTTTCCCTGCGCGGATCGATCATGGAAGGGATCGAGAAGGAAAGAGAAAAACTGTCACCGCTTAAAAAAATGGCGGAGCAGGTCATCGATACCACCTCCCTGAATGTGCATCAGCTCAAGGATTCGGTGCAGCGGCTTTTTATGGACTCCGGGTATCGAAGAATGATGATTCATGTCATTTCGTTCGGTTATCGTTACGGCCTGCCCGCATCCGCCGATATGGTGATGGATGTCCGCTTTTTGCCCAATCCCCATTTTGTCGAGTCGCTCAAAAACCACAACGGACATCATGCACAGGTGCGTGATTTTGTTCTCGAAGGCGAAGAAAGCCGGGCCTTTATCAAGAAACTCTTTGAACTCATGTCCCTCCTGATTCCGCTCTATGAGAAAGAGGGCAAGGTGCGATTCAACATCGCCGTGGGCTGTACCGGCGGAAAGCACCGGTCCGTCGTCATGGCCAATGAACTGGTGAGCTTTTTTACGCGGCAGGATTACCTGGTCAGCATCAACCACCGGGACATCAATAAAAGCTGAACAAGCCGTTCAATTTGCCATGGCGATTTTCTTCGTCACGTTATCGGCGATCCAGTGTGCGTCCCACCATTCCACCGGATTGACGAAGCTCCCTCCGACCAGAATGGAGAAGTGCAGATGGTCGCCTCCGGCAAGACCGGACAGGCCTGAATGGCCGATGATCTCCTCCTTCCGGACCGTCTGTCCGGCCTTTACGTTGATTCCGGACAGATGCCCGTAGAGCGTGAAGAGGCCGAAGCCGTGGTCGATGATGACGGCGTTTCCGTAGATCCCCAACGCGCTTGCAAAAACGACGATGCCGTGATTCGCCGCCTCGATCGGGGCGCGTTCAAGGGATGCCAGATCGACGCCTTCATGGAGGCTCTCGCCGAGCGTTTTTCCTTCGTAAAGCCAGATTCGTCTTTCACCGAAGAGCGCCATGGGCGCGGCGTTTTTCATGCGCAGGAAAGGCCCCTCCCAGAGCTGCCGGGCTTCGCTCTTCCGGGTCAGCGATTGAATGGTTTTAAAATTGTCTTCGCGCATCACGCTGTTGACGTGAATAAATGTTTCTGCCGGCGTTTTACCGCGCAGGTCGATATTGGACATCTGGAACTCCGGCATTTTCCGGTTCAGGAAGGAGCCGGAGAGGCTGATCCGGTCCGTGCGGAATTTCCGGTTTTTGATCAGATGGGGCAGGGCTGCCGCGGATTCGTTCCCGGCCTGGTCCCGCGCGATGACCTGAATGCGCGTCTGTCCCTGGCGGGCGTCGACAGGCAGACTGAAATAGCTGATATAGAAAGTTTTTCCCGAGACAACGGTCGTATAAGCCGGGAAGAACCGCTTATCGACCTGAATCCCGCTCATGACGGCGGGCTTTGAGATGCGATACAGCGTGATGCAGCTTCCACCCGGATTGATGATGTTCTGGGAGTTGACCGGATAGATTTGCGGCGGGAGCAGGTCGATCGTGAGGGGGATGCTGAGATGGGTCCGGTTCTTGAACAAGGAATAATCAAAGGCTTTGATATCAAGGGTTGCCGGACCGTCCTGCATTTTCATGCCCATGGGATCAAGGGTGATGGAGACGGTCTTGTCGCGCGTGCCTTTCCGGGGATAATTCAGCGTGTGAAGCGTATGGGTCCGGTTGCCCTGGCTGATCGTGATCGAAGTATCGCGGAGGCCTCCTCCCTGATCGGAGAACGTCACATCAAAAACGCGATGACGGCCGATCGTGCCGATATCCTGAGAGATTTTGATCTCCGGTTTTCCGATATCGAACAGGCTGCTGAAAAACAGGACGCCCGCGACGATCAAAAGCAACAGCACCGACAGGCCTAAGTATTTGATTTTTTTATGAAACATGCGAACGCTCCTTGTGTGATAGAAAACTGCGGGACATATAATCATTTATCGCTTCCATTGCAAGACTAAAAAGGCCGAAGGGATTAACGCCTTGATCTTGAGAATTAAAATTGCTATAGAATCCCAAAGCGGGATCGCGTCGCTGAAATAATTCCGAGGAGAAAAAACCGATGTTAAAGGGGAAGCATATCCTGCTGGGCGTCAGCGGCGGCATTGCCGCCTACAAGTCCGCGGAACTGGTCAGGCTTTTTATCAAGGAGGGGTGTTCGGTCAAGGTGGTCATGACCCGGCATGCCACCGAATTCATCACCCCCCTGACCCTGCAGACGCTGTCCGGCAATCCCGTTTTTATGGAGATGTTTTCGCTGATCAGAGATCACGACATCGCCCATATCGCCCTGGCGCAGGAGGCCGATATCGTGGTCGTCGCACCGGCGACCGCCAATATCATCGGCAAGCTGGCGGCAGGCCTGGCCGATAACCTGCTGACCACGGTCGTTCTGGCCACGAAAGCGCCGATCCTGATCTGTCCGGCCATGAACACGAACATGTATGAAAACCCGGTCGTTTGCGAAAACATGCAAAAACTCGCCGCCAGGGGATGCCGGATCATGGATGCCGCCGCCGGCGAGCTGGCATGCAAGACGGAGGGTTCGGGGAGACTTCCGGAGCTCCATGATATCCTTGAAGAAGTCCAATCCATGCTGACCGAGAAGGATCTGGCCGGCATGAATGTTGTCGTGACCGCCGGTCCCACGCGCGAACCCTTTGATCCCGTCCGGTTCATCACGAATTATTCTTCGGGAAAGATGGGTTATGCCCTGGCCATGGCGGCAGGAAGGAGGGGCGCCGACGTCACGCTCATCAGTGGACCATCCGCGCTGCCCACGCCATCAGGGGTGGATTTTATCCCGGTTTCCAGCGCCGTGGAGATGCGAGAAGCGGTGATGAAGCATTTCAAAGCCGCCGACGTGATCATCAAAGCCGCGGCCGTTGCGGACTTCCGGCCCTCGATAAGGGCCGATGCCAAAATCAAGAAGAAGGGCGGACCCCTGGCGCTGCACCTCGAACGGAATCCCGACATTCTTGCCGAACTCGGCAAAATGAAAGAAGGGCGAATCCTGATCGGTTTTGCCATGGAATCCGAGGACCTCGTGGAAAATGCCAAGGCCAAGCTCATGAAAAAGAATCTGGACCTGATTGTGGCCAACGATGTGAAACAGTCGGGGGCCGGATTCCAGACCGACACCAACATTGTAAAGATTCTCGATCGGGCGGGCGGGATTGAAGAGCTGCCGCTGATGGACAAGATGGACGTGGCCGGCCGCATTCTCGACCGGGCGAAGCGGCTGTTCAAAAAGAACGACAAGGCCGATCATGCAAAAAAGTGAGACCACAGGGATGGAAGCTGCGTTGATGAAGGCCGGCGCGTCGCGTCAGGAACTGCGCCGGATGGTCGCTGCCCTGAGGACGCGGTTGCAGCTGGACATGGCATTGAACCGCGCCGTTCCCGCCTCATCCCTGAGAAAGCAGGGCGTCCCAAAGAGGGTCAGCGAGGCGGCGCCGGACGGGGGCCGGGTCGAAAGGGCATCATTCCCGGAACGATTTCCGATCGAAACGGCAGGCCAGACGCCGGACCCGCCGGAGCAGATTCTGGAAAACGTCCGTGAGGCGCTCGGCGACTGCAGGCGTTGTCCCCTGTGTAAAACGAGAACGAATCTCGTCTTTGGCGAGGGCCATCCACATGCCAAACTGGTCTTTGTGGGTGAGGCGCCGGGCGCCGATGAGGACCGTCAGGGGTTGCCGTTTGTGGGAAAAGCCGGGCAGCTGCTCACGCGGATCATCGTCGCCATGGGGCTGGAAAGGCGGGATGTCTATATCTGCAACATTTTGAAGTGCCGGCCTCCCGAAAACAGGAATCCCCGGCCCGAGGAAATCGCCGCCTGCGAACCGTTCCTGATCCGGCAGTTGCAGGCCATCGGACCCAAAATGATCTGCGCTCTGGGAACCTTCTCCGCCCATACGCTGCTCAAGACGGAAATTCCGATCAGCCAGCTTCGGGGCAGGTTTCACCGCTATCAGGGGATGGATCTGATGCCCACCTATCATCCGGCCTATCTCCTGAGAAATCCCGCCGCCAAACGGCAGGTCTGGGAGGACGTGCAGAAAATAATGAAGGCATTGTAATGAGGTTGCCGATGTACCATAACCAATTAAAATCATTCATGGTTGCAGGTCTACTGATTTTGATGGCCGTCTTTTGCCCGCCGTCCGCTGACGCGGATGAAAAGAAGCCGGTTTTCGATGTGGTCACCATCAGCGCCGCCATTACGCCGCCCATCGCCGAATATATCCTGCAGAATATTGAAGAAGCGTCGAAAACGGGGGCAGAGGGCCTGATTATCCGCCTGGACACGCCCGGCGGTCTGGATCTGGCCATGCGGGACATCGCCAAGGGGCTTCTCAATGCAACCGTTCCTGTGATCGTGTATGTTTCCCCCGCCGGGGCCCGGGCCGCTTCCGCCGGGGTGATCATTACCGTCGCCGCCCACATCGCCGCCATGGCGCCCGGCACGAACATCGGCGCCGCCCACCCGGTGGCCATCGGTGTCGGCGGTGGCGAGATGGATAAAACCATGATGGCCAAGGTCGAAAACGACGCCGTGGCCTATGTGATCGGCATTGCCCGGAAAAGGGGCCGCAATGCCGAATGGGTTGAGAAGGCCGTGCGGGAAAGTCAGTCCATCACCGCTGAAGAGGCGCTGCGGGTCAAGGTCATCGACTTCCTGGCGGACGATCTGAACCACCTGCTGCGGCAGGCCGACGGCAAAAAAATCGCCTTGCCCTCGGGGGACCAAACATTGAAAACAAAAGGGGCGGTCCTGCAGGAAAAAAAGATGGGCGCCCGCCTGAAGGTTCTGTCCGCGCTGAGCGATCCCAACATCGCCTATATCCTCTTCCTGCTGGGTGTGGCCGGCCTCTATTTCGAGTTTGCCAACCCCGGCGTCATTTTGCCGGGCATCGTGGGCGGCATTTCCCTGATCCTGGCTTTTTTCGCCATGCAGACCCTGCCCGTGAATTACGCCGGCGTCCTGCTGATCCTCTTTGCCGTCGCGCTTTTTATCGCCGAAATCAAAATCGTCAGCCACGGTATCCTCACGATCGGCGGGATCGTATCGATGGTCATGGGGTCGCTGCTTTTGTTCGATTCTCCGGATCCGGCCCTGCGCGTGTCGCTGAAGGTCATGATTCCGGCGCTCGTCGTGATCTCTCTTTTCTTTGCCCTCGTCGTGAGCCTGGTTGTGAAGGCCCAGATGAGAAGGCGCCAGTCGGGCAGGGAGGGGATGATCGGCGCTGAAGGAGAGGCTGTTACGGATATTCATGAGACCGGCAAAGTCTTTGTTCATGGCGAATACTGGAATGCGTGGAGTGATCGGGCGGTGCAGAAGGGAAAAAGGGTCCGGGTCGTCAAGGTGGCGGCGCTCAAGTTGAAAATTGAAGACATTGAATCATAAATAGGAGGAAATATCATGTATCCCATTATCGTGCTGGTCGTTCTGCTGATCATGTTTCTCGCATCGGCGATCCGGATTTTAAATGAATACGAGCGGGCGGTGATTTTCCGCCTGGGGCGCATCATCGACCAGAAGGGGCCGGGACTCATCATCCTGATTCCCATCATCGACAAGATGGTCAAGGTGGATATGCGGACCATCACCATGGACATCCCGCCGCAGGATGTCATTACCCGTGACAATGTTTCCATCAAGGTCAATGCCGTGGTCTATTTCCGGGTGATCGACGCCAATGCGGCGGTCACCGATGTGGAAAATTACCTGTATGCGACTTCACAGCTGGCCCAGACCACACTCAGGAGTGTCTGCGGCCAGGTGGAGCTGGACGAGATTCTGTCGCAAAGGGAAAAAATCAATATGCATCTGCAGGAAATCCTCGATCGCAGCACCGATTCCTGGGGCATCAAGGTGTCGCTCGTCGAGGTCAAGCAAATCGATCTGCCCGAGGAGATGAAACGGGCCATCGCCAAGCAGGCCGAAGCGGAACGTGAACGGCGCGCCAAGATCATCAATGCCGAAGGCGAATTCCAGGCGGCCGAAAAACTCATTGAAGCAGCGGCGCTGATGGAGACCCAGCCCATGTCGCTGCAGCTTCGGTATCTTCAGACCCTCAACCAGATCGCTTCGGAAAACAACTCCACGACTCTTTTCCCCATTCCGATCGATCTGTTCAAACCCTTTCTGAAGCTGGCGGAAAAGTAAAATACAAGATGAAGGAGCAGGGAATCTGTGGAAAAACGTGAGAAGCGGCATATTATCACCGGCGGCCTGGTATTGATCACGCTGGGCGTTCTGATCATCCTGCACAAGACCGCCGCCTTTGGATTCGATAAAAGCTGGCCCATCCTGCTGATCGTGATCGGCGTCGGCGTGGTGGCCCAGCGAATCAAGGATCTGGGAGGCTGGTTTATCACGGGATCCGGCGTCGTTTTGTTCGTGATGCAAAATTGGCAGATGGATATCCGGATGGTTTCCACCTATATTCTGCCGCTGCTGCTGATCGGGGTCGGTGCAAACATCATCTGGAAACACTTCAGGAAAAAGGGATAATGCCGGCCGAAAAGACCCTGATTCTCTGCGACTTTGACGGAACGGCCAGCCCGGTGGATGTGGGGAAGCGGCTCCTGGACCGCTTCACCGGGGACGGGTGGGAGGAGATCGACCGCGACTACTGCGCCGGCAGGATCGGTTCCCGGGCCGCTTACACCCAAATCGCGCCCCTGTTCCGGGGGACCCGGGCGGTCATGCTGGAATATGTTTTAACCGTGGCAGGACTCGACCGGAACTTTGCCGATTTTTACCGTCTCTGCCGCCAGGACGGGATCGATGTCAAAATCGTCTCCGATGGCCTGGACTTCTATATCGAAGCGCTCCTGGAGAAGGATCACCTCGCACAGGTGGAATACCACGCCAATTGCGCCGTTTTTGAGGCCGATGCCAGGGTTTCCTTTGAATTTCCGGGAGCCAGCGAGGATTGCGGGCGGTGCGGCAACTGCAAGCGGTCCATCCTGGAACGATGCCGGCCGTCCTACCGCCGCATCATCTACATCGGCGACGGCTATTCCGATGTCTGTCCGGCCAAAGACGCCGACCTCGTTTTTGCGAAGGGCGCCCTTTACCGGCAGTATTCCAATAACGGGAATCGCTGCATTTACTTTGAAACCTTCGCGGACATCATCCGGTCCCTGCGCGGCCGGGGCATCATGACCTGAAGCCGTTACGGGCCTCCTGCCGTCGCAGGCGCTTCAAAGCAGAAGTGCAAGGCGGTCGGCCACGGCCAGCCCCCTGCGCGTCGGTTTTATAAAACCATCCTGAACGACAATGAATCCCTGCCGGATGAGGTGATTGAGGATTTCCTCATTTTCCGGGCGGGAGGGGGCCCCGCAGGGTTCTGATAAAGAACCGACGGGGACGCCTTCACGCGTTCTCAGGCCAAGGAAACACGCTTCCAGCCTCGCCTGGGAGGGAGTCAGTTGCTCCGAATCCGCCACCGGCCGCCTGTGTTGCCGGATATCCGAGAGATACTGGTTGAGCGACCGGTGGTTCCACCAGCGCTTTTGACCGCAGAAAGAGTGAGCGGCGGGACCGAGGCCCAGATAGGGGACATGGCGCCAGTATTTTTGATTGTGCCGGGACTTGAATCGGTCCGTCCGGGCGAAATTGGACACCTCGTAGTGGCGGTAGCCCGCCTCTTCCAGGATGTCCGAGGTCATCATAAAAAGATCGGCCGCCCCGTCGTCATCGGGAAGCTTGAAATGCCCCTGCCGATGCCTGTGCCCCAGGGGGGTGTCGCCTTCCAGGCTCAATTCATAGCAGGATAGATGTTCCGGTTCAAAGGAAAGCGCCCGTGAAAGGGTGTCCTTCCAGGAAAGAGGGGTCTGGCCGGGAATGCCATAGATCAAATCGAGGCCGATATGGTCGAAACCGGCCGCCCGGGCCTGCGCCATGCCCTGCAGCGCCTGGCCGGACGTATGGCGACGCTCCAGAAAACGCAGGACGCCTTCATCAAAGGACTGAACGCCGAGATTGAGGCGGTTAACGCCCGCTTGCCGCAGGGAGGTCAGGAAATGCGGATGCACATCGGCCGGGTTCGCCTCGACCGTTATTTCCGCCCCGGGGTCAATGGTGAAGGTCGTGCGGACATGCAGGAGAATTTCAGAAAAAGCGGCGGCCGTCAGCAGGGAAGGGGTGCCGCCGCCGACATAAATAGTGTCGAACTTATCATAATTATTGGCATATAGAGATATTTCTTCAAGTATAGCTTTAACGTATGCCGGTATGTCTGAGAGGGTTGTTACGGAATAGAAATTACAATAGGCACATTTCTTTTCGCAGAACGGGACATGGATATACAGGCCGGGCTGCGTCATGCGCGTCAATCCGTATCGGACCGCAGGACGGACAGGAAGGCGCTCTGGGGAATGCTCACCGATCCGATCATTTTCATGCGCTTCTTGCCTTTCTTCTGTTTTTCCAGAAGTTTTCGCTTCCGCGTGATATCGCCGCCGTAGCATTTTGCCGTGACATCCTTCCGGAATGCGGAAATGGTCGTCCGTGCGATGATTTCCCCGCCGATGACGCCCTGGATGGCAATCTTGAACATCTGCTTCGGGATCTCCTCCTTCAGGCGTTCGCAGGCCAGAAGGCCTCTGGCACGGGCGCGCTCCCGGTGTACGATCTGTGATAGGGCGTCCACCTTTTCGCCGTTGACGAGGATATCCAGCAGAACAAGACTGCTTTCCCGGTAATCGATCAGGTCGTAATCGAAGGAGCCGTAGCCCTGGGTGGCGGATTTGAACCGGTCATAAAAATCGTAGATCACTTCGGCCAGCGGCATCTCAAAGACGAGTTCCACGCGGCCCGGTCCCGTGTAGGTCAGGGTGGAGTTGACCCCTCGCTTTTCCATGCAGAGCTTCATGACCGACCCGAGATAGCGTTCCGGCATCATCATCACGGCCCGGATATAGGGTTCCTCGGATTTGGTAATGGAGGCCGGGTCCGGATAATGGGAGGGATTGTCCACTTCGATCACGGCGCCGTTCTTGAGCGTAAAGCGGTAGCGGACGCTGGGCACCGACAGGATGATGGACAGATCGTATTCCCGTTCGAGCCTTTCCTGAACGATATCGAGGTGCAGCAGCCCTAGAAAGCCGCACCGGAACCCCTGTCCAAGGGCCACGGACGAGTCTTTCTGATAGACGAAGGACGCATCGTTGAGCTTGAATTTTTCCAGCGAATCCGCCAGATCCTCATAATCGTCGGAGGCAATGGGGTAAATGGACGCAAAGACCACGGGTTTGACTTCCTTGAAGCCCGGCAGCGGTTTTTCACAGGGTCGGTTGTCCAGCGTGATGGTATCCCCCGTATGGACATCGGAAACCGTCTTTACGCCGGCGATGATATAGCCGACTTCGCCCGCGGCAATGCGGTCGCGTTTTTCGCGGGTCAGGCGGAAATGGCCGACTTCTTCGACCCTGTAGGAGGCCTGGGAGAACATCAGGCGAATGGTGTCCCCGGGTTTGACCTGTCCTGCAAAGATCCGGCAATGGATCACGGTGCCCCGGAAGGGATCGTAGTGGGCGTCGAAGATCAGGGCCGCCAGCGGTGCATCGAAATCGCCCTGCGGCGGCGGGATCCTCTCAACAATGGCTTCGAGGATTTCCTCGATGCCGATTCCCTCCTTGGCCGAGCATTGCAGGTGGCTTTCCGAGTCCAGTCCAAGTTCCGCATCGATCTGCCCGATCACACGCTCCACATCTGCGGAGGGCAGGTCGATCTTGTTGATGACCGGGATGATTTCAAGGTCGTGTTCCATCGCCAGGTAAAGATTGGCCAGGGTCTGGGCCTGAACGCCCTGGGCCGCGTCGATCAGCAGCAGGACGCCCTCGCAGGAGGCGAGCGACCGGGATACCTCGTAGGAAAAATCCACATGCCCGGGGGTGTCGATGAGATTGAGCGTATAGGCGATGCCGTCCCGGGCCTTGTAGGGCAGGCAGATGGCCTGGCTTTTGATCGTAATCCCGCGTTCCCGTTCGATATCCATGTTGTCGAGGATCTGATCCTTGAAATTCCGCTCGCTGACCACGCCGGTATATTGGATCAGCCGGTCCGCCAGGGTGGACTTGCCGTGGTCGATATGAGCGATAATGCTGAAATTACGAATATTATCCATTTGTTGTGACCTGTGAAAAAGGGTTTCGCCGCAGCTCAAAGATCTTTTCCGCCATGAAGATGACGGGATGCAGGCACGATATAATACAAACCATCGGCGTCATCCCTGAAAAAGCGGAAAGCTTCTGATTCACCGCCGGCGAACCATTTTTCGGCGGTTATTCAAACCTCTCGTATTTACCAAAAAAGCCCTCCCAGGCTGCGGAGGGCTTTTTCCCGATCAAATGACTGATTTGCGTCGCTATACCAGCTTTTTCTGAAGATCTTCAGCAACTTCCCTGACGCCGGGCAGGCCGTCGACGCCGATGACCTTGACCCGTTCCTTGAAGAAGTTGACGCCGGCCAGCGTGCCGGTTTTGGTATCGTAATAGATATTGTGCCGCTTGTCAATCGCGCCTTCGTCCTGGTCGTCCGCACGGGCCGTGAGGGTTTCGCAGCCGCAGACCCGGCAGACCATCTTGCCGTCTTTTTCGGCCGGTTTGATGGCGTCGATGTAAATATTGTTCGGGTGGTTGTTGTCCGTGGCGCAGAGTCGGCGGCCCATGATGCGGTTCTTGGAGGTTTGGCGATCGAGAATGATTTCAATAACGTAGTTCAGCTTGATGTTCTCTTTCACGAGGGCTTCCCAGAGGGCCTCGGCCTGCGCAAGGTTGCGTGGAAAACCATCCAGGAGCCAGCCTTTCTTAGCGTCGTCCTCTTTCAGGCGGTTCAGGATCATCGGAATCGTGATGGCGTCGGGAACCAGTTCTCCGCGATCAATATAACTCTTTGCCTGCTTCCCCAGATCCGTTCCTTTCTTGATATTTTCCCTGAAGATCACGCCGGTTTCAATGTGGGGCACGCCGAATTTCTTCTGCACGACGGCGCCCTGGGTGCCTTTGCCGCTGCCGTTGGGGCCAAAAATGAGAATGTTCATGCTGCAAACTCCTTTCGAAAGTTCCTTTTAAAAGCTCGCCCCTTATAATGGATTGCGTTTTATTTCGCAATGAAAAAGATCAGACAGGAAGTCTCTCCCTCATCGGAAAGGTCAGGGTGTTTGATTGCGGCGACCTGCCGCAAGGGTCAGTGTCCTCAGGTTGTGCTGCAGCTCGTTGCGGCGCAGGTGTTGCAGCCCGATTTCCCGCCGGCAAAAGCGGACAGGATTTTGCGGGTCTTTGCGGATTTGCAGGCGGGACAAACGATCTTCATGCTTTCGTCGCCGGACCGGAACAGCACTTCAAATTCATTTTTACATTTTTTGCACTGGAATTCATAGATCGGCATAAATCTTATCTCCCTGGTTGACTTTCGGGTACTTTAGAGAAGGATCCGGAAAATGTCAAGCATTCCGGATTGACCGCCGGCGACGGCTGTGTTAGACAGCGCGTGAATATTCATGGAAGGAGCATGTCATGGCCATATCGAAGAAAATAAAGGGATTTATCAGTCAGTCTTCCTGGATTCGAAAAATGTTCGAGGAGGGCGTCACCCTCAAGAAGCAGTATGGGGCCGATCAGGTCTTTGACTTCTCCCTGGGCAATCCGAATATCGATCCGCCCGCTTCCTTCAAAGAGCACCTGAGCCGCATCGCAGGGATGGACACGCCCGGCAGGCACGCCTACATGCCCAATGCAGGCTATCCTGAAACCCGCGCCGCGGTGGCCGCCTATCTGAGCCGAAATCATGAGGTCGCCCTGCTGGCCGATCATATCATGATGACCTGCGGTGCAGGGGGCGCGCTGAACGTCATTCTGAAAACCCTGCTGGATGCCGGAGACGAGGTTCTGACGCCGGCGCCCTTTTTCGTGGAATATCGTTTCTATGCCGACAATGCCGGCGGCGTCCTGAAGACGGTTCAAACCAAAGAGGATTTTTCTCTTGACCTGGAGGCGATGGCGGGCGCCATCAATGAGCATACCAAGGTTATCCTGATCAATTCCCCCAACAATCCCACCGGGAAGATTTATGACGATGCATCCATCGGCAAACTGGCCGATCTGCTTCGGGAAAAGAGCCGGACGCTGGGGAAAACCCTCTACCTCGTGTCCGACGAGCCTTACAGCGAGATCGTCTATGACGGCGTCCGGGTGCCGAGCATTCTGAAGGCATACGCCAACAGCGTCATCGCGACGTCCTATTCCAAGAGCCTCTCCCTGCCGGGCGAACGGATCGGATTTATCGCCGTCCATCCGGAGATCCTTGCGATGGACGAGGTCGTCAGCGGCATGGTTCTATGCAACCGGATTCTCGGCTTCGTCAATGCGCCCGCCCTGATGCAGCGGGTGATTGCCGACATTCAGGGCCTGCGCGTCAACGTCGGCGAATATAAGAGAAAGCGCGACCTGCTTTGCGAGGGGCTGGCCGCCTGCGGTTATGAATTCCACAAGCCGGAGGGGGCCTTCTACCTGTTTCCGAAAACGCCGATTGCCGACGACGTCCAATTTGTGAGAGCGCTGCAGAAAAAGAGAATCCTGACCGTTCCCGGCAGCGGCTTCGGCGGGCCGGGGCACTTCCGCATCGCCTACTGCGTGGACGATAAAACCATCGTGAACGCCATGCCCGGATTTGCCGAAACGCTGAAGGAATTCAGTCCTTGATCGTGAAGTCCTCGAATCGGGCGGAGCAGGGTTCTTCCCGGACATCGACCGCGGTCACGCGGGCCGATGGAGGGCCTTTGCGGCACCAGGCCAGCATGATGTCAACCGCGGCGTCGTCCCCCTCCAGAACCGCCTCCACGCGGCCGTCGTCCAGATTCCGCACCCACCCCGAAAGGCCCAGGGAACGGGCCGTCTTCACGGTGTAATGCCGGAAGGCCACGCCCTGAACCTGACCCGATATGAAGACATGCATGCGTTTCATTTCACGATGGATGGAATGCATTCACGAGGAGAAACCTTCACGGTTGAGCGTTCTTTCGATCTATTCCCTCTTGAGGAGCGGGGCTGTTGCGGCATCTTCCTGACGGCCGTATAAATTCATGGGCTTTATACTCTCTGCTGCATGGGTAGTCAAGGTGTGATCCATGCGGAATAGAGGCACGCGAATGACGGCCGAATCAAATGATCGCAAAAGGCGGCTGCAGAGCCTTTTTTGTACTCCGTTTAATCGTTCTTGACAGGCTAACTTCAATAAAATATAAGCAAAAACGCCTGATCGCCTAAACAGAATTCGCAAGCGGCGACAGCAGGGTTGACGGGGTTCATGTCGGTTTTCCAGAGGTGTCGGTTTTTGCGGAAGGCGTTGGCGCAGCTCGGGAAATCCCGTAAATAAAGGAGGAAAATCAATAAGATGAATAAAATGAGCCTCGACAATATCCTGATCATCCTCGAAGCCATGATTCAATATGAAATGGGTCTGTCCGAACTTTATGAGACCTGCGCCGGAGTTTCGAAGGAAGACGGGGAGTTGTGGCGAAGCCTCTCGGGGGCGGAGATCCACCATGCGGATAATATCAAAAAGATGACGGCGATTCTGGTCGAAAAACACGATCGCTTTGAAATCGGCAGGCCCTTCAATATCGTGGCTCTGAAGACGGCGATGGCGGGGGTAAAGGATACGACCGGGCGGATATCACGCGGGGAGTTTTCCCGTGAGCGGATGCTGATTAGCGCAAGGGATTTCGAGCAGTCCATGCTTGAATCCCATTATACTGAGATCGTCAGAACCGACGATCTGGAATATCAAACGCTCATGAAAAACATCCTCTCTCAGACGCAGGAACACAAAAAGGCCATTCAGAAAGCAATTGATGAAGTAAAAACAAAAGGTTGAACGTTATTCGTCCTCACAGCCATCCGTCGATTCCGACGCCCTTCAACGCGCCCAGACGCTCGATGAGAAAAGCGATGTCTTTTTTGTCTTTGAAGATGCTGCCATGCTGCGGTGCAAGGATCTCGCAATCGAGCCCGCTTATGACGTTCATGGCATAGCGCAGGGCCTTCTCGGACGGCATGACGGTCTTGTGAAATTCAAGGATATCGGGCAGCGGGCAGTAGGACCTCTGGTTGATACAGTGGTCATAATCCCTGCAGACATGGCAGCTCTCACCCAACCGGACAAACAGCTCCCAATGTCTCGACATGCTCCCGAACAGATCACTCGTGAAAAGGGTTCTGGTCCTGGCGTCGTAGGTGACGAAGCTTCCGCTTGAATGCGCATAGGGTGTCCTGAAAAATTGCAGGGACCTGCCGCCGAACGTAAACTTAAAGCCGGACTCGTTCAGGGACGTCAGGAGGCTGCGCTTGTCCTTTTCGAGATAATAGCTCAGGAAAACATTGTTATCCTGTTCGGAGAGGATTCTGAGTTTCGGGTTGGCGCAGATATCGGCCATGTTGGCCATGGAGCCGCACAGGTCCGGATCGGGATGCTGATAGATGAGGGCCACGATCTGTTCGGGAGAGATCCCCGTCTGCAGGATTTTCATCATGACCACGGCAAAATCGGGGCGGCTTCCCGCATCGATCAGAACCGCCTGGTCCCCCTCGACGACAAGATATGGATTGCAATGAAAATCCGTCGTTTGATCATCCAGTCCGACCCAGTAAACATGGTCTGCGACCTCGATGGGCCGGTTGTAACTTCCCTGATGATTCATCGCGTTCACGATTTTTCCCCCACAACAAAATAGGCTCTCATATTGGCCTTGTTTTTCAGGGTAATTTCCCCTCTTTCCTCAAAAGTGAAATGATCGCGGGTGCAAAGATAGGTTTCAGAGGAGACGTTCACGCGTCCCGGTTTTCCGGAGGATTCGAATCTCGATGCAATGTTCACGTGATCGCCAAAGATATCGAACTGCATCCGTTCTTTTCCGACGACGCCGGCCATGACGACGCCCGTATGGATGCCGATACGGACCTGAAGATCATGCCCCTGCCGGCGGTTGAAGGACTCGAGCAGGTCAAGCATGGCCAGCCCTGTCCTGACGGCCATGACGGCGTGATCTTCATAGGCGTGCGGCGCTCCGAATACGGCCATATAAGCGTCGCCGATCGTCTTGATCTTCGTTCCCCGAAAGCTCACGACCAGGTCGTCCATCCCCTGAAAAAGACCGTCTAAAAGTTCGATGAGCCGCTCGCCGGAGATACCTTCGGCCAGATGCGTAAATCCGACGATGTCTGAGAAGAATATCGTACACTCGAAAGAGCGCGGTACATATCTCCCGCCATACTTGATTTCATTGGCGACCATTTCGGGAAGGGTGTTTTTCAAAAGGTTGTCCACCCTTTTTTCCAGGATGACGTACTCACGGATCAACTCTTTTTGCAGCCGCTTCTGGATGCCGTCGTCCTGAATGACCGCAACGGAATTCAGATAATCGAGAACATCGCGATCATTGAGCCGGACATCATGAATGGGATGACGTCTGCTCAAGAGGGCTTCTTTTTTGTCTGGAGGCTGATTTTGCATGCGGGAGAGTATATGCGGGCGTGCCCGGATCTGTCAATGCAATATTATGAACCCTTTGGAATCATGCGAAAAATCCTTCATTCGCCGCTTGCGAATCCTTTTTAACGGTGAAGCAAAACGCTCGCCATGCGACGGTGCGTGAGGGGCGTTTCGGACAGCATCAGGCCGTCTTCACGCGGTCATGCCTGAACGCCGGCCGCTGAACCCTTCAGGATGAATACCTCTATTCGTTTCATAAACATATTTGATGAGTGGAAGGACACATCAAGACGATGAATCCGATGGATTCCCGATCAGTTTCAGAAAACCCTCTTCATCGAGGATGGCGATTCCGGAGGCCCGGGCTTTCTGAAGCTTCGACCCGGCCGCCTCGCCGGCGACCACATAATCTGTTTGTTTCGTGAGTGATTCCGACCAGATGCCGCCAAGAGAGACGACGCGCTCCCGGGCCTGATTTCTCGTCATTTGCTGCAATGTTCCGGTGAATACGAATGATTTTCCCGAGATTGCGGTGTCGGGGCGGGGGCTGTGTGCTGTTTCGAGTGGTTTGACGCCGGCGAGATCCAGTTTCCTGATCACGTTTCGATTTGCCGGTTCGTGGAAAAAGCTCGTGATGCTCGCCGCGACTTCCGGGCCGATATCGCGAATATTAAAGAGATTCTCAATGGTTGCTGCGGTCAGATTTTCCAATGAGATAAATTCGTCGGCCAGGATACGGGCCGTGCGTTCGCCCACATGACGGATTCCAAGGGCGAAAATGAGCTTTTCCAGGGGGGGATTTTTTGAGCGTTCGATGGCTGCCATAAGATTGGCGGCCGATCTTTCCGCCATGCGTTCCAGGCCCATGAGGCGATCCGGGGTCAGGGCGTACAGGTCGGCGGGGTCATGAACAAGCGCCGTATCCACGAGCTGCGCAACGAGCTTCTCGCCCAGTCCTTCGATATCCATGGCGCCGCGCGAGGAGAAATGCCGGATGCACTCTTTGATCTGGGCGGGACAGGCCATGCCGATGCATCGGTGCGCCGCCTCGCCTTCCGGCCGCACCACTTCGGAGCCGCATTCGGGGCAGGCGACCGGCATAAAATATGGTTTTTCGGTTCCGGTTCGCCTGGATTCGATGACCTTGACCACTTCCGGGATCACGTCGCCGGCCCGCTGCACGATGACCGTGTCGCCGATGCGGATGTCCTTTTTGTCGATTTCGTCCTGATTGTGCAAGGTTGCCCGGCTGACGAGAACGCCTCCGACCCGGACGGGGGTCATGACGGCAACAGGGGTGAGGACGCCGGTCCGGCCCACCTGCACGAGGATGTCCTCGATCACCGTCGTTTCCTGTACCGCCTGGTATTTACAGGCAATGGCCCATCGGGGGCTGCGGGAAACGGCGCCGAGTTCTTCCTGCAGGGCCATGTCATCGACTTTGACGACGATGCCGTCGATTTCGTAGGGCAGGGCAGGGCGCAACGCATCCATCCGGTGATAATAGGCGATGCATTCGTCGATATTCAGGGCCTCGCGGATATGGGGATTCACCGGAAAACCCCAATGATTCAGGGTGTCCAGAACGTTGCGTTGGCTTGTAAAGCGGCGCCCCCGGACCTGACCGACGGCGTAGCAGAAGATATTCAGGGGCCTTTTGGCGGTGATCCGTGAATCCAGTTGACGCAGCGAACCGGCGGCGGCATTCCTCGGATTGGCAAAGACGGGTTCGCCGCTTTCCAGGCGGCGGCGGTTGAGCCCTCTGAAGGCCTCCCGTTCGATATAGACCTCACCGCGGATCTCGATCCGCTCGGGAAGATCCGTCGGGGCGTGTTCCGCGGATGAGATGATCATGGGAAGCGCCCGGATGGTTCTGAGGTTCTGCGTGACGTCCTCCCCGATGGCCCCGTCGCCGCGGGTGGCCCCGGCCTTGAAGACGCCCCGCTCATAGACTAGGTTGACCGCCACGCCGTCCATCTTGGGTTCCACGACAAACCGGATGTCATCCGTTTGTTCCAGCAGGCGCCTGATGCGACCGTCAAAATCGCGTATATCTGCTTCCGAGAAGGCGTTTGCCAGACTCAGCATGGGCGTATCATGCCGGAATGGCTCGAATTTCTCCAATGGGGCCGCGCCGACGCGCCGGGTTGGAGAATCCGGGGTGACGAGATCGGGACGGGTTATTTCCAGGGCAATCAGTTCCCGCATCAACTGATCGTACTGGAGGTCGGAAATTTCCGGATCGTCCAACTGGTAGTAACGGCGGTTGTGGTATTGGATCAAAGACCGGAGATGTTCTATTCGCTTGACGGCTTCGTCGTGGTCCATATGACCGGCTATTCCTCACTTGACCCGCCGCAGTTTCGGTTTTCCGCGCGGACGCCTGGGATCGGGTTCTGTTTTTTCCTGCGTCTGCCCGCGCTTCAGGATCTGTTCATTGAAGATCTGATTCTTGGCCCGAACGGCATTGATAATGAAAAAAATGATAACGGATTTTTCCCATTCCTTTGAAACTTCAAAGTTTTCGATCCGCTCTTTGTATTTCTGGGAGAGCCCGGCGAGGGATGCCTCGTCCAGGCCGAGGATGTGTTCGGCCAGTTTATGCAGGGTCGCTTCGATCATGGTTATCGTTCCTCATGCTGTTGCGCTGTGAAGGACCATCTCTTCGCGCCATTCCCGATGTCCTTTCAAGCATAATAACGGGTTGTCGTCAATATAATTGATCGATCCATGCCCTGCGGAACCCTCTCCTCTCACCTTTCGTTCCATGGCTTCCCATGAAAAAAATCTTGTTTTTTCATGACGGCTCGTGATAGGGCTCACGGCATCAGAGCCGGCGCGGAAAGCGTTTGCCTGGCAGGGTACGGAGGCATCATGCAATCGATTTACGCCCCATGGCGCATGTCCTACATTACAGCCTGTAAACCCGACGGATGTGTTTTCTGCCGGGATTCCATCCGGACGGATGAATTTGTGTTGCATGAGGGGAAGACGGCCTTCGTGATGATGAACCTCTATCCCTATATCAGCGGTCATCTGATGATTATTCCCTATCGCCATCTCTCCCAGATTGAAGATCTGCAAATGGCCGAAAAGATAGAACTATTTGATTTAATTGACCTATCCGTCAGGTCGTTGAAGGAGGCGATGCAGCCCCATGGTTTCAACATCGGCATGAATCTCGGGAAAGCGGCCGGCGCCGGCATCGACGATCATCTTCATGCCCATGTGATTCCGAGATGGGGGGGGGATACCAATTTCATGAGTACGGTGGGTAAAATACGCGTGATTCCGGAAGACCTCTATGCCACCCGGGACCACCTTCTGCCCTGTTTCCGGAAATATTCGCGGGAGGATTGAGATGAATATCGTCTATACGGTCATCGTGATGGTCATCATGCTTTTCATCATCACTTTTTCCCTGGAGAATACCGGCGATGTGACGTTGCAGTACATGGACTATCGCATTACGCTGCAGACTTATATGCTCTTGTTTGTCGCCTTTCTTGCCGGCGTCATCTTTGCCGGCTTCATGGGGATCGTTGAGCGTTTCCGTCTCGCCAGGACGATCAATAAACTGAACAAAACCATCCGCGAGCTGAGGCGGGACCTCAAAGCCAATGAGACGCCCGCCATCATCGATCCGGCCCAGTCGCAAAGCCCCTCGCAAGCCGGTTCATCCGAATCCTGATCAGGACCGCCATGGCAGAGCGTTCTGGATTTCTCCGCGATGCGTCATCCGG